>Ga0209915_1000129_pt1 | contig 279127 bp, 261 predicted proteins | sample ThiBiot_750_plan_FD_183952 | JGI IMG/M metagenome (GOLD analysis project Ga0209915, IMG submission 183952) | Wastewater bioreactor microbial communities from Cape Town, South Africa - Thiocy_cont_750_plan (SPAdes) | ecosystem: Engineered > Bioreactor > Thiocyanate-remediating >...
GCTCAGTCACCTGCTTGACGGCGGCCAGTTTGAATTCTTCCGTGTAACGTTGCTGCTTGCTCATAACACCTCCTGATTGACCTCAGTTTGAGGCTCTTGAGGTGTCTAGGAAAGTAGGGGCGATTCACTCGCGGTGATGACCTACTTCCAGATTAGCCTTCCAACACATAATTGGGACAGCGCCAAAGAAAAGGGGACAGCAGATGCTGTCCCCTCAAGTCATTTCGTCCATTCCCTGAACTGCCATGCTCCCTGCAATCCTTGACGCTATCCTTTCCTTTGGAAATTCCCCTTCCCAATCCGTTGGGGTGTCCTGTGGCCTTCCTAGCCTGGCAATCTGTCCTGATTGCTTCACCCTCTCCTTCCTGGAGGTGTCCATTACCACATCCCGTGGTGTTCCTGCGTCATCCTGACTGATAACCACCCTGGCTATCACACTTCATCTTGAAGCTGTTCCTGACCGCGTCTTGCGGTGTCCTTACATCCTTGATGAGCGACAATCCGTGCCACTCAACCTCATCCCGAGGTATCCAACTACCGCATCCTGCGGTTGTCCTGTCGCTCCTTGTGATAACCATCCTGGCTATCAACCCCATCCCGAGGTGTTCCTTGCCCACATCCTGCAGGCTATTCCTTGTTTATGCGCTGTTTCTGCATCCTGCCGAATCAGCTCGTCCTTGTGAGACCCATACTAAGGCAATTGCAGGCTCGAACAAGGTGTGCAATCGGATTGCGCTCCGTGACATGTGGTACAGAAATGGGCTGATGTTGAATATTATCTATTTTTATCAGTTATTTAGATAGTTTCCGTGGAAAGCATACCCAGTGCGGGATGGCTTCACGTACGGTTCAACACTGAGGGGTCTTACAGGGGGAATGGCAGATCTCTTACAAGCAGAAATCGGTAGGAAAACGATGGTACAGCCGCTTCAATCAGGGGTGTAAGAGTTCAAAATTAATTGAATACTTATGCTTTAAAAGTAGACAAAAGCCGAGATAAATCTCGGCTTTGTATTGTCTGCTGGTTTCTTTAGCTGACCCTTGTCCCAGGAGTCGGGTAGGCCTTGCGCAGTGATTCGGGTGCAAGCACTTCCAGGTTGCCGCTCATGTTGTTCAGCCAGGAGCGGAACTCGGGCGTATCCTGCACTTCGGTCTCCACCACCACGCTGCGCTTGTCGTAACGGGTCATACGCGGGTTATGTCCCGGGATTTGTCCATCGATCAGGGTCGGGCAGTTGGCATCGATGCGCCCGACGAAGCGGATCGGACCGCTGACGTCCTGATAACCCTGGTCGCGGATCAGCTTCTGGATATTGAAGTCCTTCGGCTGGGTCGCGCTGAAGTTGGTCAACTCCACGTTCTTGATGTGATCGAACGGAATGCCGTAGACCTTGGGATCCAGCTCGGAGAGGGTACAGAGCAGGATGGGGCCATCGGGCTGGTTCAGGATGCCGAGGGGATTGATTCGGTCATAGCAGAGCCAGACAGTACGCTCCTTGATGACACGCTGGATCTCGGCGCTGAATTTGCGGCCACGCCAGAGGGCGTCGCGGATCAGGGTGCTGCGGCGGATCTCCGGATTGCCAGCGAAGGGGCGAGGTGACTGGTGCACGCTCTCCAGCCAGCGCTCGGCCAGTTCGCTCTGGCTGTCGCGGATCACCTGGCCAGCCTTGTCGATCAGCGGGTTCAATTCGGTCAGCACGCTTGCCGGCAACAGTTGGCTCGCCTGGTCGCTCCAGGTTTTCAGGGCCACTGCCAGCGAGAGCGGCATGATGTTGGCAAAGTCATTGAGACCATGGCGCTCGAAGCACCAGCCATGAGGCTTGCTGCGCTCATCGGAGGTGAGGTCGAACAGTCCCATGCCGGACATCTCTTCCAGGTCCCGTTGCACGGTACGGAGACTGACGTGAATGCCTTCCTCTTCCAGTTTTACCTGGAGTTGGCTGGCGGTCAGCTTGTAAGGGCGGTGCGGGATGCAACGCGCCAAGGTCAGTTGTCGTAACAGCTTCTTACTCATGGTGCATGCCTTCACTGGTTTAGCGTTGAGTGTATCCTAGCCATGGCCTGCGACAGTCTATGTCGCAAGTTTTGCTGCGACAACTGTCGCCATTTTCATACATGAAGAAACAAAGCATTGATAAATAAAACAAAACAACAATGGAGAGGGGTTGTTTGAGCCCCTTTTTTTTATTGAAAACAAGCCTTGAGAGAATGCTCGCGACCAGGGTGACTGGAAGGAAATGGAAGCAATATGGAGGGGGAGGTGGGAAGGAGGTGAGGGACGGGCCCCCACCTCGACACGTCGTTATGCCAGCCAGGACCAGGCTGATTTGGTGATGGCTGCGCCCACCATGTAGCCGAATACTGCGAGAGCGGCCACTCCGGCCACCAGCTTCTGGCCGCGGGCAGGGCGCTTGAGCGCCATGACGCCCAGGCCGATGTAGATCACCAGGGCAATCAGCTTGGCCATCAACCAGGGCTGCTGGCCAGGGCTCATCTGCAGGGTCACCGCCAGCAGCACGCCAAACAGCAGCAGGAAGGTGTCGTTGATGTGGGGCAGCACCTTCAACCATTTCTGTTGCAGCCGCCCGCAGCCCGCCAGCGCCAGGCTCCAGCGGTAGAGGAAGAGCAGCAGGCTGACCAGGGCCAGGGTCATGTGAAGGTGTTTGAGCATGGGGTAATAGGCAATCATGTTGCTTCCTTGTCGTTGTCGGGCAGACCGCTGTTCCATTGATGGGCGTGGGTACGCTCCTGTCCTTCCTGATCGTCTTGCAGCAGGTCGGAGAGGATGTCGCGGTATTGCAGGCTCTTGTTGATATAGGTGTGCTCGTCGTCCAGGTAGTTGACCTGTTCCCGCAGCAGCCGGTTGTCATACTGCTTGAACATCTGCCCCGCACGCCAGGCCTGATTGGCCCTGAATCCCAAGAGGGTGAGTGCTTCTACCCCAAGATCCACGGCCGACCCCAGGGTTTCGCGGTGCACGCTGTCTATCCCGTGGCGCAGGATCTCGTGGGCATGGGGTCTGTCCTGGGCACGGGCCAGTATTCTGAGGTGCGGGAAGTGCTTTTTCACCATCTCGATCACTTCGAGGGAGGTGGCCGGGTCATTGAGGGAGAGCACCAGCAGTTTGGCCTTGTGGGCGCCGGCCGCGTGCAGCAGGTCGAGTCGGCTGGCATCCCCATAAAACACCTGGTAGCCGTACTTTCTCAGCATCTCTATCTGGCTGGCATCCTGCTCCAGGATGGTGGTGCCAATACCATGGCCGTGGAGCAGACGCCCCACTATCTGACCGAAGCGACCGAAGCCGGCGATGATGACCGGGTGTTCCACCAGCTCGGGCTGTTCGTGTTCGGGGGTGTCGCTCTGGTTGCGGTAGTCGAACCAGGGCTGGATCACCCGATCGTTGAGGATAAGCAGCAGCGGTGTCAGCGCCATGGAGAGGGCGACGACCAGAGTCAGCAGTGAGATGGTGCTGCCCGGCAGTACCTTGTTCTGGGCGGCGAACGAGAACAGCACGAAGGCGAACTCCCCGCCCTGGGCCAGGGCCAGGGCGAAGGTCCAGCGCTGGTTCGGGGAGAGGCGAATGACAAAGCCGAGCCCCATCAGCACCAGCCACTTGAGCACCATCAGACCGATCACCAGTGCCGGGATCAACAGGGGATGGGCGGCAAAGAGGCTGAAGTCGATGCCGGCACCCACCGACATGAAGAAGAGGCCGAGCAGCAGCCCCTTGAACGGCTCTATGTCTGCTTCCAGCTCGTGGCGGTATTCGCTGTCCGCCAGCACCACGCCGGCGAGGAAGGAGCCGAGGGCGGGGGAGAGGCCGACGGATTCCATCAGCACGGCGATGGCGATCACCAGCAGCAGGGCGGCAGCGACGAAGATCTCCCGCATGTGGGACTGGGCGATGGCGCGAAACACCGGCCGCATCAGGTAATGACCACCCAGCACGATGCCGGCGATGGCGGCCACCACCAGCAGGCCGTGCTGCCAGCCTGCCAGCTCCGAGCTGCCGCTGCTGGCGACCGGTGCGATGGCCAGCAGCGGCAGGATCGCCAGAATGGGGATGACGGCGATGTCCTGGAACAGCAGCACGGCGAAAGCGGAGCGGCCGCTCTCGCTCTGCATCAGTTTGCGCTCCTGCAGGCTCTGCAGCACGATGGCGGTGGAGGAGAGCGCAAGAATGAGACCGATGGCGAGCCCCTGCTGCCAGGGCAGACCCAAAAGATAACCCACCCCGGTCAGGGCGACACTGGTGAGCAGCACCTGCAGACCACCGGTGCCGAGGATGGGCCCTTTCAGTTGCCACAACAGGGCCGGGCGCAGCTCCAGACCGACCAGAAACAGCATCAGCACCACCCCGAACTCGGCGAAGTGCATCACGTCTTTCTGCTCGCCCACCAGACCAAGCAGGAAGGGACCTATGATGATCCCCGCCAGCAGGTAGCCAAGGACGGAGCCCAGCCCCCACCGCTTGGCCAGCGGGACGGCGATCACCGCCGCCGAGAGGTAGATCAGGGCGTCAAACAGCAATCCATGTCCCATCAGCGGCTCCTCCTTAACATGATGAATGCCGGTGAGGGCTGGCCGGGCCTGCGCCCGGATCGAGTGTGTGTCATGGGAGTACCCCCAGCAGATCGCGCAGATAGGGGCTCTCGGCCAGCTGGGCCGGGGTCAGCTGCTCGTCACGCAGGGCGCACAGCAGTTGGCGATAGTCCTGGCCGCAGCGGCGCAGCGCCTCGGGATCCTCGAGCTTGTGGAAGGAGTGCAGCACGAAAGGGGGCAGCCAGCGCATGCCGCACAGCTGTGCGGTCTGCTGGAAGGGGAGCAGGAAGTCGAGCAACGGGCGCTGGTTGTAGCCGGCGCGGCAGTAGGATTCGGGGCCGCCCCCCGTGGTGATGGCGCTGAGCCACTGCTTGCCGTTGAGGGCATGGGCCTCGGGGCCGTAGGCATAGCCGTACTCCAGCACCAGGTCCATCCACTCTTTCATGATGGCCGGGCAGGAGTACCAGTAGAAGGGGTGCTGGAAGACGATGATGTCGTGCTCCGCCAGCAGGGCCTGTTCCCGTTTCACGTTGATGAACATGTCCGGATAGCGCTGGCAGAGATCGTGCAGGGTGATCCCCTCCAGCCCCTCGATGGCGTGCAGCAGTTGCTTGTTGGCCCGGGAACTCTGCAGTGCCGGGTGTGAAAAGATGACCAGAATGCGTTTCATGGGATTCCTGAAGAGGGTCTGCTGCCGGCACATGCGACAGACTGTGAGCTGAAACGTTATCAAGAAGCTCCCTGGCCCGCCAGTTCCGGGATCAGTGCGCGCAGCGCCGGATTCAGGGTCTGGTGGGTGGGGTAGCAGAGGCCGATGCGGCGGAACATCCGGGGGCCGCTCACGGGCAGGGTGCACAGGCCCGCTTCGTCCTCCACCAGCCCGTCGGGCAGGAAGCTGATGCCCACCCCGGCCAGCACCAGCGCCATCACCAGCCCCTTGCTCTCGGCCTTGGCCACCAGATTGAGAGTGAGCCGGTCACAGGCCAGCAGACCGATGGTTTGCTGATGGGCTTCGCAGGGTGGGCACTCAATGAAATCATGGTGTTGCAACTCAGCCAGCTCGATACGCGCCCTGCCCGCAAGAGGGTGCCCCCTGGGAACGCACAGCACGTACTCCTCTTCCCAGAGCGGCAGGAAGATCTCGTCCTCCCGGCGCAGGGCATCCAGGGTCAGCCGGCAGTCGGCCGGGGTGCCGTAATCGGAGAGGGTGAGATCCAGCTCGGGCAGCACCCCCTGCACCCGCCGAAGCAATCCCGCCAGCCGACGGCGGCTGAGGTCGGGCATGATGGCCATGTTGAGTCTCGCACGCGTCGCCTTCTGGCGAAACAGGGTCGGCAGGCGACGCGCCTCTTCCACCAGCTTGACGGCGTGGGGATAGAGATAGTGGGCCGGATCCTTCGCTTCCACCCCCTTCTTGCCCCGGATGAAGAGGCTGTCCCCCAGGCTCTCTTCGAGCTGGCGAAGGCCGGCGGAGAGGGAGGGTTGGCTCACGTGGCAGCGGGCTGCCGCCGCCGTGATGTTCTTCTCTTCATAGATGGCGATGAAGAAGCGCAGCAATCTCAGGTCCAGCATGGGGATACCATAGTTAATTCAGATGATAACCAGCGGAAAACTATATTTATCGCCGATGGATGTAGCGACTATAGTGACTGGGTCCCGTGCTGGCCAGCCCTTGTTTGACGCCCATTTCAACGCATCAGAAGGAAAACTCCATGTCCAAGTCCCTCGTGGTGATCACCGGCGCGTCCGCCGGGATCGGTGCCGCCATTGCCCGCGCCTTCTCCACCGCCGGCCATCCGCTGCTGTTGCTGGCCCGCCGGGTCGAGCCCATGCAGGCGCTGAACCTGCCCGATACCCTCTGCATCGGGGTCGATGTCACCGACACCGCCGCCATGAAGGCCGCCGTGGCGCAGGCGGAGGCGCAATTCGGCCCGGTGGGATGTCTGGTCAACAATGCCGGCGTCATGCTGCTGGGACAGGCCGACGTGCAGGATCCCGCCGAGTGGCAGCAGATGCTCAACATCAACGTGATGGGGGTTCTGAATGGCGTGCATGCGGTACTGGCCGGCATGAAGGCCCGCCGCAGCGGCACCATCATCAACATCAGCTCCATCGCCGGTCGCAAGACCTTCCCGAACCATGCCGCTTACTGCGCCACCAAGTTCGCCGTTCACGCCCTGACCGAGAATATCCGGGAAGAGGTGGCCGATGTGGGCGTGCGGATGGTGACCATCGCTCCGGGCGCGGTGGAGACCGAGCTGCTCAGCCACACCACGGACGAGAGCATCAAGGCGGGCTATCACGACTGGAAGGATCAGATGGGAGGCGTCATTGCACCCGAGGTGATCGCCGACGCCGTGCTCTACGCCTGGCTTCAGCCGGCCAACGTCTGCGTGCGGGAGATCGTGCTGGCGGCCACCCGCCAGCAACCCTGATGCAGACGGGGGAGGGGTTGACCCTCCCCCTGGGCCAAGGGTTACCATAGGCCCTCTTTCGTCATTGAGTCGTCTCATGGTCCTGACCCGTCGCCAACTCGCTCGCGCCCGCCGCTGGCTCCCCCTGTGGAGTCTGGTGCTGGTGCTGATGTCGTTTGGCAGCCGTGCGGCCGCCGATCTCTGTACCCTGACGCCCCATTGCAGCCAGAGCGAGCGTACCCTGGAAAAAGCCATGCCCTGCGGCAGCTTCACCTCGGCGCTCGCCATGACGGTGCTCACCAGCGACAGCCTGACGGTTGCCCGGCTTGAGCCCGACAGGCCGACATTCCTCTCTCCCTCTCTGTTCATGCCGGAGGCGCCCCTGGAGCGTCTCGAGCGTCCGCCCCGTCACCACGGCTGAGTCGAGTTTCCCTTTCCGGGCATTTCTTCTTAACCGAGGTGAGATATGTACAAGTCCCTGTTACTGGCCGTGCTGGCCGGTACCGTCAGTTTTTCTGCTCTGGCAACCGGGCAGATGACCGTCTACAAGTCCCAGTATTGCGGTTGCTGCAAGACCTGGATCAAGCACATGGAAGAGAACGGCTTTGAGGTCAAGGTCGTGGAAACCGAGCAGCTTGACCCGATCAAGCAGCAGCATGGCATCACCCCGCAGCTGGCCTCCTGCCACACCGGGGTGGTGAACGGCTATGTGGTGGAGGGGCATGTGCCCGCTGCCGACGTGCAGAAGCTGCTCAAGGAAAAACCGGCGATCCGCGGTCTGACCATTCCGGGGATGCCCCAGAGTGCGCCGGGCATGGATATTCCGGGTCAGCCCTATCAGGTGCTGAGCATCAGTGACGAGGGCGCGACCAAAGTCTGGTCGAGCTACCCCGGCTGATGGATGCTGACCGTGAGCAGACACACTTCCATCATGTGAGGCACACCTGAGCGAACCCGTGTCGCCCACGGTCAGGGAGGAGGGCCGCCATCGCGAGATGGCGGCCCTTTTTCGTCGATTTGGGGGGGAATGTCCGGGGAGCCCTTGCAACCCCGGGCGACAAGGGGCAGATTGATCGCCAATTTTTATTTTCTCAGGGACGCTTTTCCCACTGCCTGCCGGTGTGCCGTCTGGATGCGTGCAGCACCAGCGGGAGGGGCGGCCCTGTGACAGCGCAAAGGATGCGACATGTTCACCTTTTCCCGGGGGTTGCTGCTGGCTTGCCTGCTTGCTGCGCCCTGTTCCCATGCCAACGAAGAGTCCGCCATGCCTACAAGCGATACTTCCACCCAGCCTGTCATTGTCCCCCCGGTGGCTGCCAAGCACCCCCATACCCTGAAAAAACACGGGGACACGCGCGTCGACAACTACTACTGGCTGCGTGACGACGAGCGGCAGAAGCCCGAGGTGCTGGACTATCTCAAGGCCGAGAATGCCTACACCGAGGCCATGCTCGCACCGATCAAGCCGCTGCGCGAGCAGCTCTACAAGGAGATGGTGGCCCGTATTCCCCAGCAGGACGAGTCTGTCCCCTATGTGAAGAACGGCTACCGCTATCAGACCCGTTACGAGCCGGGCAAGGAGTACGCCATCTACTCCCGCAGCAAGGTGGAAGGGGACGGGGCGCCCGCCCTGCTGCTGGATGGCAACCAGCGCGCCGAAGGCCACGAGTTCTATGCCCTGGGGGCGCTCGAGGTGAGCCGCAACAACCGCTGGCTGGCGGTGGCGGAAGATTATCTCTCCCGCCGTCAATACAGGATCCAGTTCCTCGATCTGGAGAGCGGCGCCTGGGCCGCCGACACCCTCGAGAACACCTCCGGCAACCTGGTGTGGGCCAACGACAGCAAGACGGTCTTCTACGTGCGCAAGCACCCCAAGACCCTGCTGCCCTACCAGGTCTATCGCCACGAGCTGGGCACGGATCCCGCGAAGGACACCCTGGTCTACGAGGAGAAGGACGACTCCTTCTATGTGAGCCTCTACGCCACCACCTCGGAAGATTTCATCGTCATCTCCCTCTCCAGCACCACCACCAGCGAGGCGCGCCTCATTGATGCCAATGTGCCGGGCCAGACGCCACGCCTGTTCCTGCCCCGCCAGGTGGATCACGAATACAGCCTGGATCACTACCGCGGTCGCTTCTATGTGCGCTCCAACAAGGACGGCAAGAACTTCGGCCTCTACGAGACCAAGGAGAGTCCGGTGGATCGCTGGAAGGCGGTGATCGCCCCCAATCCGGACGTGCTGCTGGAGAGCTATGCCCTGTTCAGGGACTGGCTGGTGCTGGAGGAGCGCAGCCAGGGGTTGACCCGGTTGCGTCAGGTCAACTGGCAGAGCGGCGAACAGAAGGAGATCGCCTTCGACGATCCCGCCTATGTCACCTGGCTTGCCTACAACCCGGAGCCGGACACCAGCGCCCTGCGCTATGGGTACTCCTCCATGACCACGCCGTCCTCCACCTATGAGCTCGACATGGACAGCGGCAAGCGGACTCTGCTCAAGCAGCAGCCGGTGGCGGGCTTCGTGCCTGCGCAATATGCCAGCGAGCGGCTCTGGATCACCGCCCGTGACGGCGTGGCCGTGCCGGTGTCGCTGGTCTATCGCAAGGACAAGTTCAAGAAGGCAGGGGGTGGTGCAGGCACCAATCCCCTGCTGGTCTACGGCTATGGCTCCTACGGCGCCAGCATGGACCCGGACTTCAGCAGCTCACGCCTGAGCCTGCTGGACCGGGGCTTCGTCTACGCCATCGCCCATATCCGGGGTGGCGAGGAGCTGGGCCGCACCTGGTATGAAGAGGGCAAGCTGCTCAAGAAGCAGAACACCTTCAACGACTTCATCGACGTGACCGAGGCGCTGGTGGCGCAAGGCTACGGCGCCAGGGAGCAGGTCTATGCCATGGGAGGCAGCGCCGGCGGCCTGCTGATGGGGGCCGTCATCAACCAGGCGCCCCAGCTCTATCGCGGCGTGGTGGCCCAGGTGCCCTTCGTCGATGTGGTCACCACCATGCTGGACGAGTCCATTCCCCTCACCACAGGGGAGTATGACGAGTGGGGCAACCCGAACCAGAAGCGCTACTACGACTACATGAAGGCCTACAGCCCCTACGATCAGGTCAAGGCCCAGGCCTACCCGAATCTGCTGGTGACCACGGGGCTGCACGACTCCCAGGTGCAATACTGGGAGCCGGCCAAGTGGGTGGCCAAGCTGCGTGAGCTGAAGACGGACGACAACCAGTTGCTGCTCAGCACCGACATGGAGGCCGGTCACGGCGGCAAGTCGGGCCGTTTCAAGGCCTATGAGGACATCGCCCTGGAGTTCGCCTTCATTCTGGAGCTGGCTGGCAGCAAGGCGTGATGGCCGGGCCCAAATGAAATCAGCTTGTTACCAAACCCCGTTCCGGCAGCCCCGGATCGGGGTTTTTGCATCTTGGCGACAAAAGCGTCATTAACGTCGTGTTTATGCTGTTCAGTATGCATTTCGCGATATAACGGACCAGGTATCTAATCCTTGCCAGTCAAGGGTTGCGAAAGAATCTGGGCGTGCTTTTTATTGCTTCCCTTTGATAGTTCATGTAATTAATCTGCCCTTGAGAAATGAATGATCCGCTTCAAACTTCTCGCTATTTAAATCCGCCATTTTGCTGTTTTGTTTGATTTATGTTGGTGTTATGTGCTTAATCGGAGCGTTAATGCTTTTGAACTGACCCGTTTCTGGTCAGATCACCTCCGATCGGCATGACGCTGATTATCTCACCGCAGGATGATGGTGGCTTTTGGAAGGGCGCGTGCCGCTCGACCATTTCCTCGTACGAGGTCGTATAGGCGAACCCCGTCTTGATGCGGGTCTGTCTCATATTCTCCCGGGAAACGGGTGAAATAAATCAATGAAAAGGATGAAGAACATGAAAGGATTATCCTTGGCGTGCGCCTTGTCGGCGGCTCTGGTCGGTGTGTCGTTTGGTGGTCCGGTGCAAGCGCAGGAGCGCTTCGTGACCATAGGCACCGGCGGTCAGACCGGCGTCTACTACGTGGCGGGCCAGTCCATCTGCCGCTTCCTCAACCGCGGCGCCGCCGATCACCAGATCAAGTGCAACGCCCCGGCCAGTGGCGGCGGTGTTGCCAACGTCAACGGCATCCGCTCCGGCGAATTCAACTTCGGCATCATGCAGTCCGACCACCAGTACAAGGCGATGAAGGGCGTCGAGCCGTTCAAGGCCGAAGGTCCGATGGATGACATCCGCGCCGTCTTCTCCCTGCAGAGCGAAGTGTTCACCATCCTGGCCCGCAAGGACGCCAAGGTAGCCAGCTTCGACGACCTGAAGGGCAAGCGCGTCAACATCGGCAACCCGGGTTCCGGTCAGCGTGACACCTTTGAAGAGATCATGGCCGTGAAGGGCTGGGACAAATCCGCCTTCAGCCTGGTTTCCGAACTGAAACCCGCCGAGCAGGCCTCTGCCCTGGGTGACAACAACATCGATGCCATGAGCTACTTCGTCGGCCACCCGAACGGCGCCATCCAGGAAGCCTCCACCACCACGGACACCGTGCTGGTGCCGGTCACCGGCCCCGAGATCGACAAGCTGCTGGCCGAGAAGAGCTACTACAGCAAGGCCGAGATCCCGGGTGGTCTCTACAAGGGCAGCCCGAACCCGACCCCGTCCATCGGTGGCAAGGCGGTGCTCTCCACCAGCGCCAAGGCTGACCCGGAAGTGGTCTACCAGCTGGTCAAGTCCGTGTTCGACAACCTGGACCGTTTCAAGCGCCTGCACCCGGCCTTCGCGGATCTGAAGGAAGCCGACATGATCAAGGTGGGTCTCTCCGCTCCGCTGCATGAAGGCGCTGTGCGTTACTACAAGGAACGTGGCTGGATGTAATCCGGCTGCGTCTTCGGATGTGCCCCGGACTCGCTCCTCCTTCGGGGGAGCGAGTCTCATTTATTGCAGTACCTACAGAGTCACACTATGCAGCAAACACAACAACAAGAGGCGTTCTCGGCCGAGGAGCTGATCGCCCAGGACGTCGGCGCCAGGCTGCCCGTCGGCCCCATGAGCTGGATCATCGCGGGTCTTGCGCTGATCTGGTCCCTGTTCCAGCTCTGGATTGCCTCGCCGCTGCCCTTCTCCCTTGGCATCGGCGTCCTCAACGACACTGAAACACGCTCGATTCACCTTGCCTTCGCCATCCTGCTCGCCTACCTGGTGTTCCCCGCCATGCGCAGCTCACCGCGAGACAGGGTTCCCCTTGCCGACATCGCCCTCGGCCTCGTCGGTGCCGCCGTCGCCAGCTATCTGTTCGTGATGTACCAGGAGCTTGCCCAGCGTCCCGGCAACCTCACCACCATGGACTTCGCGGTGGCCTGCGTCGGCATCCCGCTCCTGCTGGAAGCGGCCCGCCGCGCCCTGGGCCCGGCCCTGGCGGTCATCGCCATCGTCTTCCTGGCCTACAGCCTGGCCGGTCCCTGGATGCCTTCCCTGCTGGCCCACCGCGGGGTGAGCCTGCATGCGCTGGCCAACCACCAGTGGATCACCACCGAAGGGGTGTTCGGCATCGCCCTTGGGGTCTCCACCAGCTTCGTCTTCCTGTTCGTGCTGTTTGGCGCCCTGCTCGAGCGCGCCGGTGCGGGCCATTACTTCATCCAGCTCGCCTTCAGCCTGCTGGGTCACCTGCGCGGCGGCCCGGCCAAGGCGGCCGTGGTCGCCTCGGCCCTGACCGGCGTCATCTCCGGCTCCTCCATCGCCAACGTGGTGACCACGGGCACCTTCACCATCCCAATGATGAAACGGGTCGGTTTCTCCAAGGAGAAGGCCGGCGCGGTGGAAGTGGCCTCTTCGGTCAACGGCCAGATCATGCCGCCGGTCATGGGGGCTGCGGCCTTCCTGATGGTGGAATACGTGGGCATTCCCTATGTGGAGATCATCAAGCACGCCTTCCTGCCGGCGGCCATCTCCTACATCGCCCTGCTCTACATCGTGCACCTCGAGGCACTCAAGCTCGGGATGCAGCCCATCGGCAACCGTCAGCCGCGCCCCTGGCTGCGTCGTCTGACCGGCTTCGCCTTCGGTGCCGCCCTCATCAGCGGCCTCTCCATGGCGGTCTACTACGGTCTGGGCTGGCTCAAGCCGGTGCTGGGTGACTATGCCCTGCCGGGGATCAGCGTGCTGCTGGCCGTCGCCTACCTGGGACTGCTGAAGATCGCCGCGAGCAACGCACCGCTGCCGGCGGAAGACCCGGACAAGCCACTGGACGAACTGCCCGAGACCCGCGCCGTGCTGCTCTCCGGCCTGCACTTCCTGCTGCCCGTGGTGGTGCTGGTGTGGTGTCTGATGGTGGAGCGCCTCTCCCCCGGCCTGTCGGCCTTCTGGGGTTCGGTGATGCTCATCATCATCCTGCTGACCCAGCGTCCGCTGCTGAACTGGCTGCGCACCGACGGCAAGCACGACTACGGCTCCTTCACCGATGGCGTGGTGGACCTGCGCGAGGGGCTGATTGCCGGTGCCCGCAACATGATCGGCATCGGCATCGCCACCGCCACTGCCGGCATCATCGTCGGGGCCGTCTCCCAGACCGGCGTCGGCCTGGTACTGGCGGATCTGGTGGAGTACCTCTCCATGGGCAACCTGCTGCTCATGCTGATCCTCACCGCCCTGCTGAGCCTCATCCTCGGCATGGGGCTGCCGACCACCGCCAACTACATCGTGGTGTCCAGCCTGCTGGCCCCCGTGGTGGTGACCCTGGGGCAGCAAAACGGCCTCATCGTGCCGCTCATCGCGGTGCACCTGTTCGTCTTCTACTTCGGCATCATGGCGGACGTGACCCCGCCGGTGGGGCTGGCCTCGTTCGCCGCGGCCGCCGTCTCCAAGGGCGACCCCATCAAGACCGGGATCACGGCGTTCTACTACAGCCTGCGTACCGCGGCGCTGCCGTTCCTGTTCATCTTCAACACCGATCTGCTGCTCATCAACGTGGACTTTGCCCACGGCGTGCTGATCTTCATCGTGGCCACCATCGCCATGCTGATCTTCGCTGCCGCCACCCAGGGCTTCTTCCTGGTGAAGAGCCGCTGGTACGAGAGCGTGTTGCTGCTGCTGGTGGCCTTCACCCTGTTCCGTCCCGGCTTCTGGATGGACATGCTGCACGATCCGTATCGCGACGCCGCGCCGGCCGAGCTGGCCCAGACCATGGGGCAGGTGGAGGCCGAGAGCACCCTGCGCCTGCGCATGGAAGGGGAAGATGCGGTGGGCAAGTTGCGCCGCTTCACCGTGCTGCTGCCGGTGCCGGAGGGCGCCAGTGGCGAGGATCGTCTGGCCAAGCTGGGGATCCAGACCTATGAGCAGGACGGCAAGATCCTGATCGACACCGTCACCTTCGGCAGCCAGGCGGCCGATCTGGGGCTGGAGATGGATCAGCAGATCCTGAGCGTCAAGGCGCCCACCGAGCGCTGGCCCAAGGAGCTGATGTGGCTGCCGGGCTTCCTGCTGTTCGGGGCCGTGGTCTGGCTGCAACGCCGCCGGGTCGCTCGACCCTGATCATCACCCAATAAAAAACGGCGCCTTCGGGCGCCGTTTTTTATGCTGGGCTGTGATGCCGGCCGCTTCGGGCCATCAGTCCAGGGCATCAGTTGGACTGGGTCTGCTTCTGTTTTTGCAGTTGGTCGAGGGTCTGCTGCTCCTGCGGGCTGAGGCCAAGCTGCTCGCAGGCCTGTTCAAAGCTGATGCCAAGATGGCACATCATGATGTCGATAGCGGGCAGGTAGTTGGTCATAGCGTCTTCCATGGTGATCCTCCAGAACTGTCTCTTATGCCCGAGGGCGGGGATGGGGGCAATTAGACTTTAGGTGTAGGGTGCCATCTGCTTCAGCCTCTGCCACTGGCCGGGGGAATTTGCTACTCTTGCGGGCACTAAAGAGGTTGCCGCCCCAGGGCGAGCAGCCGGTGAGGAGCAGGGCATGTTATTGAGTTTCTTGATCATCGCATCGGGCTGGTGGCACATCCGCGCGGCTTACGGCTCAGACTCCCGTCAGTTCTACATCAGCAAGCCCCTGACCATGCTGTTCATCATCGCCCTGGCGTTTGGCTACCAGGGCGACGATCACAACGGCTCCCACGCCTGGATCCTGCTCGGTCTCTGCCTGTCGCTGGCGGGGGACGTGCTGCTGATGCTGCCACGAGATCGCTTCATCCAGGGGCTGGCGGCATTTTTTGTCGCTCACCTCTGCTACATCGTCGGTTTCGCCCAGGGGCCCCTGGTGCTCAAGCTGGTGGACGGCCTGCTGCTGTTGCTGGTGGCCGGCATGGTGTTCGGGCTCCTGTGGGGCCAGCTCGGCGAGATGAGGATCCCCGTCTTCTGCTACATGCTGGTGATCATCGCCATGGCCTGGGTGGCCGCCGGTGCCTGGCATGCCTCTCTCACTGCCGGCAGCGCCGCCGCCCTGGTGGGGGCGCTGATGTTCCTCTTCTCCGACAGCATGCTGGCGCTGGACAGATTCCGCCGCCCCTTCCCCCATGCCACGGCCTGGATCATGAGCAGCTACTTCGCGGCCCAATTCCTGATCGCCGCCTCCCTGGCGGGCTGACCAGCGGGCAGCTATGAAAAACGGGCCTTCTGGCCCGTTTTGCTATGTGATCCCCACCTTTCACGCCTCGACCGGTTCTGCGTCAGGGGCCCTCGGGGCCGGCTGCTTGAGCAGCAGCATCAGGGCGCTGGCGATCAGCAGGAAGATACCCATCACGTAGAACACCTGGTTGTAGGCCATGATGGCCGCCTCGCGGCTGATGGTGTTCGACAGCATGGCCCGGGCCTGCAACTGGGCCTGCTCCGGCCCGGCTCCCTGGGCCATCATGGTCTGGGCCAGCTGCATCAGATAGGCCTGCCCCTCGATGCTGGTGGCGGCAAGGGTGCTGCCGATCTGGCTGACATGAGTCCGGGTGTCGTTGTCGATCAGGGTGGCGATGATGGCGATGCCGAAGGCGCCCCCCAGGTTGCGCAGCACGTTGAGCAGGGTGGAGGAGGAGGGGATCTCGTCCGGCGTCAGGCTGGCGGTCGCCACCAGGGAGAGGGGCACCATGATGAAGGGCTGCCCCAGGGCCCGCACGATGAGGGACTGGATCAGCTGGGGCCCGGCGTAGTCGGCATTCATGTTCACGTTCATGAAGCAGCTGATGGCGAAGACCAGAAAGCCGAAGCTCACCAGATAGCGCGGATCTATCTTGTGGGTCAGCTTGGGCACCAGGGGAAGCACCAGCAACTGGGGCAACCCCATCCACATCAGCACCTCACCGATTTCCAGGGCGTTGTAATTGTGGATCTGGGTCATGTAGAGGGGCAGCACATAGATGGATCCCATCAACCCCATACCGAGCACTAGATAGGCGAAGCAGGCCAGGGCGAAGCGCGGGTTGTGCAGCAGCCGCAGGTTGACCAGGGGGTGGCGGCGCAGCAACTGGCTGATGACGAAGAACACCAGGGCCACCACCGAGATGACGGTGAGCCGCACGATGAAGCTCGAGCCGAACCAGTCCTCCCGGTTGCCCTCTTCCAGCACCACCTCCAGAAGGCCGAGACCCACCGCCATGGTGAGGATACCGATGAGATCCACCCGCTTGATCACCTCCCAGTCCACTGGCTTCCTGTCCAGTCCGTGGGCCAGCATGGCCATCACCAGCAAGCCGGGCGGCACGTTCAGATAGAAGATGTAGTGCCAGGACATCTGCTCCGTCAGCCAGCCCCCCAGGGTCGGGCCGATGGCGGGGGCGAAGGTGGCGCACAGGCCGAACAGCGCCATGCCGGTGGCTCGCTTGTGCAGAGGCAGCAGGCTGACGATGAGGGAGAAGGCCATGGGGATCAGGGCCCCGCCGGTGAAGCCCTGCAGCGCCCGAAAGACGATCATGCTGGTGAGGTTCCAGCTGAACGAGCAGAGCACGGAGGCGACGATGAAGGCGCCCGTGGTCCACAGCAGGTAGCGCCGCACGCTCAGTCCCCGGCTCAGCCAGCCGCTCAGCGGAATGGCGATCATCTCCGCCACCAGATAGGAGGTGGAGATCCAGGAGCTCTCGCTCAGGGTGGCCGAGAGCGCCCCCTGAATGTCTTTCAGGGAGGCGTTGGTGATCTGGATGTCGAGGATGGCCATGAAGGCGCCGATGAGGCCCCCCATGACCGCGATCCAGTTGCGGCGTGGTATGGCGTCCATCAGTGGGCGGCCACCACGGTATCAGGGGTGCGGGTGTCGACGATCACCTCGGTGGAGAGGCCGGGCAGCAGCTTGCCCGCCAGGGCGCCCGGATCCGGGATGCGGATCTTGACCGGCACCCGCTGCACGATTTTGGTGAAGTTGCCGGTGGCGTTCTCCGGTGGCAGCAGGGCGAACTTGGCGCCGGTGGCCGGAGAGAGGCTGTCGATGATCCCCTCGACCGGTTGATCCGGATAGGCATCCAGGATCACCTCCACCTTCTGGCCCGGCTGCATGTGCTGCAACTGGGTCTCCTTGAAGTTGGCCTCGACCCACACCTGGCTCAGGGGCACCAGGCTGGCCACCTGCATACCGGACTGGACGTAGAGCCCTTCCCGCAGGCTGCGCTTGCCGATGATGCCATCAGCGGGGGCTCGCAGCTCGGTGTAGCCGAGTTCCAGCCTGGCTTGTTCAAGCTGGGCCTCGCTCAAAGCCAGCCTGGCCTGGTTCTGCTTGGCTTCGGCATCCAGCACCAGCAGCCGCTCGCGGGCGGCCTGCAAGGCTGCCTTGGCCTCCAGTGCCTGGGCCTGGTTGACCTGCAAGCCGGCACGCACCTCGTCCAGGCTGTCCTGGGAGCTGTAGTGACGCTCATTGAGCTGGCTGACCCGGCGCACCTGCTGCTGGGCCCGGACCTGCTCGGCATTGGCCGAGCTGACTTTTGCCTCTGCCTGGCGGATGAGGCTCAACTGCTGGATACGGGTGGCGGCGAGGTTATCCGCCGTCGCCTGGTTGAGGTGCAGATCGGCCTCGGCCTCCGCCACCTTGGTCCTGTATTCGCGGTCGTCGAGCCGGGCGATGAGCTGGCCGGCCTTCACCGCCTGGTTGTCGGTCACCAGTACTTCGCTGATGTAGCCGGAGAGCTTGGAACCGATGCCGGTCACCTCGCTTTGCAGGTAGGCGTTGTCGGTGCTCTCGAAGTAGCGGCCATGCAGATACCAGTAACCGGCAAACAGCAGGCCGAGCAGGGCCAGCACCATGGCGGCCAGCAGGGGGATCTTCTTGTGTTGACTCATGATATTGGTTTTCCTGAACTGTGGCGGGCAGGCTAACATCGTGTAACTGTTTCGATTAGTATCCATTCATGAGATATACAGTTTCACTGGTGAAACAATGGACCTGAATGCTGCCTTAATCCTCGTTCGTATCGTCGACAAGGGCTCCTTTACCGCCGCTGCCCAGGAGCTGGGCATGACCAAGGCGACGGTGAGCCGCCGCATTGCCGAGCTGGAGCAGCGTCTCGGCGCGCGGTTGCTCTATCGCTCCACCCGGCAGCTCACCCTGACGGAAGCCGGTGAACAATATTATCTACGCTGCAGCAAGGCGGTGGAGGAGCTGGCCCAGGCCGAGCTGATGCTCAGTGCCAGCCAGCAGGAGGTGACGGGGACCCTCAAGCTGGCGGTGCCCATCGAGACGGGACAGCTGGTGGTGGGCAGGCTGGTGGCGAACTTCCTGCAAGCCTATCCGGGCATGAAGGTGGAGCTGGAGCTGACCAACCGCATCGTGGATCCCATCAGCGAGGGGCTGGATGCCATCGTGCGGGTCGGCGACATGAGCGACTCCAACCTGGCGGCGCGGCGTCTCTGGAGCACCGAGCGGCTGCTGTGCGCCAGCCCGGACTATCTGGCGCGCCACCCGGTGATCCAGAGGCCCGCCGATCTGGTGCATCACGAGCGGATCGCGGTCAGCACGGGGTTCCTCGCCTCGCACTGGTGTTTCGAGCTGGATGATCGTGAAGTGCTGGTGGATCCCCCGTCCCGCTTCCAGGTCAACAACATCACCTGTGCCAGGGAGGCGGCGAAGGCGGGGCTGGGGCTGGCTTCCCTGCCCGCCATGCTGTGCCATGATGAGCTGGCGAACGGGACGCTGGTCTCCTTGCTGCCGGAGTGGCAGCAACCCAGGGTACCCATCTACCTGCTGTTTCCCGAGCGGCGCCTGATGCCGCGCAAGCTGAGGGCATTCATCGATTTTCTGGTGGCCAACGGCCCGGCTTACGGCATCGACAAGCTGCTGTAAGGGTTTCGAGGACAACGTATGGAGCGGTGGATGAATCTGTATCGGGCATCGCACTCCCGGAAGATGCTCGCCCTGGAATGATGGTAGTGCTGGTGATGACGGCACTGGCAAGGGCTTCGAGGACAACGTATGGAGCGGTGGATGAATCTGTATCGGGCATCGCACTCCCGGAAGATGCTCGCCCTGGAATGATGGTAGTGCTGGTGATGATGGCACTGGCAAGGGTTTCGAGGACAACGTATGGATCAGTGGATTAACTTGTATCGCGCCTCTCACTCCCTGGAGGCGCATGCCCTGAAAGGGGCCTTGGAGGTAGAGGGAGTCAGGGTGCGCCTCAGCGGCGAAGGACTCTCCGGCGCGCTCGGGGAGCTGCCGGTGGATCTGCTGCAAGTGACCCTGATGGTGAACGAGCGGGATCGTCAGCGGGCGGGCCGGATCATCGAGCGCTACCAGCAGCGCCAGGGCAACGGCTGGCTGTGCGGCCAGTGCGGGGAGGAGAACGGCGCCAACTTCGATATCTGCTGGCGCTGCCATCACGATCCCCAGGATCATTGAACGCCCCTCGCGCCCTCAGCGCAGGGTGAAGTCGATGTCATCCCCCGCATGGGCGTCGTGGTAGGTGGCGAGATCCAGCTCCTTCTCGCTGCGGGCGATGAGCACGGAGACCAGGATGTCGCCGGAGACGTTGACCGTGGTGCGCGCCATGTCGAGGATCCGGTCTATGCCGGCGATGAGCGCCACCCCTTCCAGCGGCAGTCCCACGGCAGTGAGGGTCAGGGTCAGCAGCATCAGCCCGGTACCGGGTGTGCCCGCCGTGCCTATGCTGGCCAGTGTGACGATGCTGATGATGGTCAGGTAGTCCACCAGATGCAGATCCACCCCGAAGGCCTGGGCCACGAACAGGGCGGTGACTCCCTGATAGAGGGCGGTGCCATCCATGTTGATGGTGGCGCCGATGGGCAGCACCTTGGCGGTGATGGCGGGGGAGACCCCGAGCCTGCGTTCGGCGCAGGCCAGGCTGATGGGCAGGGTGCTGTTGCTTGAACTGCTGGTGAAGGCCACCGCCTGGGCATCGACGATGCTCTTGAAGTAGTGCAACGGGTTGAGGCGCGCCATCAGGAGCAGCAGGCTGCTGTAGACGCCGAGCACGTGGAGCAGGCAGCCGAGGTAGACGGCGCCGATCACCTTGAGCAGCGGCAACAGCAGGCTGACGCCGTACTTGCCGGTCATCCAGGCCATCAGGGCGCAGACGCCATAGGGGGCCAGGGCCATCACCATCTGGGTCAGCTTGAACATTCCCTCCGCCAATGAGGTAAAGAACAGGATGGCGGGGCGGCCGCGTCGTCCGGTGGCGTTGAGGGCGAGAGCGAGGGCCACGGCGAACACGATCACCTGCAATATCTTGCCATCGCCCATGGCCTGCACCGGATTGCGCGGCACCAGGTGGCTCAGCACGCTGGCCAGGGTAGGTTGCTGCGCCATGGCGCCCCGTTCATAAGGACCCATATTGGCGCCCATGCCCGGTTCCAGCAGCCAGCCCATCATCAGGCCGATGCAGATGGCGACGGCGGTGGAGCAGAGATAGAAGCCGATGGCCTTGCCGGCGATGCGGTCGAGCCGCTTGCCCTTGAGCAGGGCAGTGAGGCCTGCCAGGACGGAACAGAAGATGAGGGGCACCATCAGCATCTGGATGGTGTTGACGAACAGGACGCCGATGGGCTTGAGCAGCAGGGCCTGCTCGCTGAAGCAGAGCCCCAGACCTATCCCGGTCAGCATGCCGAGCAGGGTCTTCAACCAGAGCGGGCGACGGGTCCAGATCCGCCAGGGTTTGAAGACCAATCCATGGAACAGCATGACGCCAATGTCCTTATTTTCTGTCTGCGGTGGCAAAAAGGGGCGACAGTGTAGCCATCCCCCCGTCAGGTTGCCACATTATCGACAAAGCGGCGCTCACGACCAGCCCGCTGGCGTTAAAAAAGGCGTTTTATTGGCCTATATCAAGAACCCTCTCCGGGCTTCGAGCTTTAATTGTCATCTGACATGATTATTAAAGAGGTTCGAGATGTCCCAATCGATACACGGTCACGAAGTGATGGAGATGATGCTGGAGCAGGAGAGTCCGTTTACCCGGGCCAGCCTCAGGGCGGCGATCGCCTCGCGCTTCGGTGCCGAGGCCCGGTTCCACACCTGCAGCGCCAGCGAGATGGACGCTGACGCCCTGATCGACTTCCTGGCCAGGCGCGGCAAGTTCATCGACTCGGAGTCAGGGTTCCAGACCCGCGCCGACAAGATCTGCAACCACGGATGATCGCCAGTGGCGAGTGCGGTGGGGCGCTCGCCGAATCCCGCCACCTTTGTTATATTTCGCCCTCCTTCCCCTCTTGTTGAAAGGTTCTGCCCGGGCGCTCTATGGACACATTCTCCGCTGCCGTCATGCTGTTTCTGATCATGGATCCGCTGGGCAACCTGCCGGTCTTCCTCTCCATCCTGCGCCATGTCGACCCCAAGCGTCGACGCAAGGTAATGCTGCGGGAGCTGTTGTTTTCACTGGTGATCATGATGGGCTTCCTGTTCGCCGGTCAGCAGATCCTGAGCTTCCTCAACCTGCGTCAGGAGGCGGTCAGCATCGCGGGGGGCATCATCCTCTTCCTCATCGCCATCAAGATGATCTTCCCGAGCCCCGGTGGCGTGACCGGGCTGGCGGCGGGGGAGGAGCCCTTCCTGGTGCCCATGGCCATCCCCATGATTGCGGGCCCCTCCATCCTGGCTTCCCTGCTGCTTCTGGCCAACCAGGAGCCGACCCGGATGGTGGACTGGTCATTGGCCCTGCTGATGGCCTGGGGGGCCAGCGCCGTGATCCTGATGTTCTACGAGCTGTTCAACAAGCTGCTGGGTGAGCGAGGACTCACCGCGGTGGAGCGGCTGATGGGCATGCTGCTGGTGATGATCTCGGTGCAGATGCTGCTGGACGGGGTACACCACTATCTGGCGGTGACGGGTCAGAACTGACGGGGCGAATGCTGATGTCAACGTGAAACGGGGCTTCTTGAGCCCCGTTTTTTTTGCGCGTCAGGCGGCAGCGGCAGGGTCGTCCACCGAGGTTTCCAGCTTGCCCATGATGAGGGCGAGCAAGGTCTCCCGCAGCCAGCGATGGCCCGGATCCTCCTCGTGGCGCTGATGCCAGATGAGCAGGTGAGAGATGCTGTCCAGGGCGATGGGCAGCGGCAGCGGCACCAGGGGATAGACCTGGGTCGCGTGGCGGGCATAGAGGCGGGAGAGGGTCACTATCATGTCCGAGTGCATGCCCATGCGCAGGGCCGCCTCGAAGGAGGGCACGGTCGCCTCGATCCGGCGATAGAGATCCTGCTCCGCCAGCTTGTGATCCAGCATCCAGCGATCCCGCCCCTCGCAGTAGGTCTGCACATGGGGGTAGGCGAGGTAACGGGCGAGATCCCACTCGGGCTCCTGCAAGGCAGGGTGATCCCGCTGCACCAGGCAGGTGAGATCGTCGATGGTGAGCAACCGCTGGCAGATGGCGTTGGGCAGGGTGTCGAGGCGAAAATCCGAATTGATGCAGTTCTCCCGCACCGTGAAGGCGATATCCACCTGGCCCTGGCTCATCTCGGTCAGGCTGTGCTCGGTCCACTCCTCGTAGCGCAGGCGGATGCCAGGAGCCTGACGCTTCAGTTCGCTCAGGTAGAGGGGGGCAAACAGGGTGAAGGCGCTGTCCATGCTGGCGATGACGAACTCCCGCTCCGTGCTGGCGGGATCGAAGTCTGGCGGCTGGATCAGGTTGTCCAGGGAGAGCAGTATGGGCTGCAGTTGCTGCTGGAGATCCAGGGCGCGGGGAGTGGGATCCATCCCGTAGGCCGAGCGCACGAACAGGGGATCGTCAAAGGTCTCCCGCAACCGCCCGAGGGCCTTGCTGACGGCGGACTGGCTCAGGTGCAAACGGCGTGCAGCCCGGCTGCCGTTGCGCTCTTCCAGCAAGACTTGCAGGATTATCAACAAATTAAGGTCTATGCGTGCAAGCTGTTCCAGCAACATGATATGAATCCTCTTCAATTCCTAGATGAATATATACCATTTGTTTTCATATCTTGGCGATCCTATGCTCGACGGGTCTCTCGCCCTGGTGGCGGCTGGTACAGGATGTAGCGGTTGAGGGGACAAGTAGCACCGACTCATACGGCGGCCCATGGTCGCCGTATTTTTTTGCGCCTCGTCGCCGTTTTTGCGCGATTTTTTCGCCAACTTGCACCGGCCTTGATTTTGCCCAACAATCGATACGCTTTCTTTTGATACAACCTCCAGGTATCTAACAGTCAGGAGTCTCCCTATGGGACTGGGTGGCATTCATATCTGGCATCTGCTGATCCTGCTCGTGGTCGTCGTCGTGGTGTTTGGCAGCAAACGCCTGGCTGGCGCCGGTGAGGATCTGGGCACTGCCATCAGGGATTTTCGCAACGCCTTGCGCGACGATGACAATATCCGGAATAAGTAGGAGTGAACGTATGTCTGTAGACGAGAAAGTGGAACTGAACGAGACCTGTGACAGTTGCGGCTGTTTCGCCGAGATTGGCACCATCATCGGCGAAGGTGACGACGTCATGGAGCTGGTGATCGAGGCCGCTGCAGAAGCCGACGCCCGCGAGAAATTTGCAGCTTACGAGGCGCTGGCCAAGCAGGTCACTGCCGAAGCCAAAAGCAGCAGCGAGCTGAGCCGGAGCCCGGATGGCGTAATCCTGAAGGCCCGCCTGCAATTCACCTGCACCGCCGAGAAGCTGATCTTCGAGATGCGCGCCCGCTCCCTCTGAGATCGTGATGACACGGCAGGCTTGCCTGCCGTCTTGCTCTGCCCCTCGCTTTTTCCCTCCCTTTGCGTTGTATAGTGAGTTATCCCACGGACGATCCGTTTTCCGTCCGGCATGCGCCGATCGGCAGAAGATCCCGCGACGCCCCATGACTTGGCGCAGGCGCCTTCTCTGACAGACCCGACGGTGCGCACCGGCCCACAGCGAGGTGGTTACATCATGATGCGGCGATGGATCTGGGCCCTGCTGGCTCTCTGCTCTCTCCCTCTGCTGGCGGCGGATCTCAAGCCGCAGCTGCTACCCCAGGCCGGTGATCTCGAACACATCCTGCAAAAAAAAGAGCTCAGGGCCCTGGTGGTCTATGAGCGGGGGTTTTTCTTTTTCGACAAGGGAGCCCAGTACGGCATCCTGGTCAATCAGCTTCAGGGATTCGAGCGCTGGTTGAACCAGACCTACCTGGCCAAGGAGAAGCTCAAGCTCAAGATCATTTATATCCCGGTGCGCCAGGACAAGCTGCTGGACTATCTGGCCGAGGGGCGCGGGGATCTGGTGGCCGCCAACCTGACGGTCACCCCCACCCGGCGCGAGCAGGTGACCTTCTCCCAGCCGCTGATCGCCCCCATCGAGGAGTGGGTGGTGAGCCAGCGGGAGCTCCCTGCCTTCAATCGCATCACCCAGCTGTCCGGCCGGCGGATCTGGGTGCGAGCCAGCTCCAGTTATTTCGAGAGCCTGCACCAGCTCAACTGGCTGTTTCGGGAGCTGGGGTTGCCCCCGGTCTACATCGAGACGGTTCCCGAATACCTGCAGGACGGGGACCTGCTGGAGATGGTGTCAGCCGGGATCATTCCGCTGACGGTCACCGACAGCTTCAAGGGGCGGATCTGGCTCGACATGATTGGCGGCCTCAAGGCCCACAGGCTGATACCGCTGCGGGACAAGGGGCGAAGCGCCTGGGCCCTGCGCAACAACAGCCCGGAGCTGCTCAAGGCGGTGAACGCCTACATCTCGGAGTCGAGCAAGCGGACCCTCTACAGTGACATGACATTGCGCCGCCTGCTGGCGCAGAGCGACCGCATGAGCAACATACTGGCGCCGGACCCGCTGGGGCGACTGTCGACCATTCGCAAGGTACTGGAGACCCAGGCGGACAAGTATCAGCTGGACTGGCTGATGCTGGCCGCGCTGGCTTACAAGGAGTCGGGGCTCAATCCCAATGTGGGCTCCCACCGGGGGGCCGTCGGCATCATGCAACTGCTGCCGAGTACCGGCAAGGAGGTGGGGATCCGAGGCGCCAGACTCACCAGTCTGGAGGGCAATGTGGAGGCGGCCTGTCGCTACATGCGGCTCATCCTGGACACCTACTTCAATGATCCCGGGATGGACAGGCTCAATCGCCATCTGTTCGCCCTGGCCGCCTACAATGCGGGTCCGAACCGGGTACAGGCATTGCAGGCCAAGGCGGCCGACAAGGGGCTGGATCCGAACGTCTGGTTCGGCAACGTGGAGCAGCTGGTGGCCAACGACGTGGGCCAGGGGCCCATCAACTACGTTGGCACCATCTACAAATACTACGTAGCCTACCGTTTCAGCCTGCCCCAGCTGGAGGGCAAGTCAGAGGCCATCGAGGCGGTGCAGCCCTGAGCCTGTCAATGCTGGCCGGGGAGGGGATCCTCGTGATGCTGCGCAAGGGGTTCCCAGCCCAGATCCCGGTGCTGCTGGTACCAGGGCATCAACAGCCTGGCCGGGGTGGGATCCGGTTGGCTGGCATGGGGTCTCTGACTGAGGGAGGGGTGGTCGCGCAGTTCCATCATCGGCTCCTTGACACTGGGCTATCGGGGCGGTTGTCTGGGTTATGCCACCACCAGATGACAGGGAGATGACCCTTGATCCCCGCCGAGTTTGCCTTGCTCGCCGATCCCGGCGCAGCCCTCAAGGCCCGATGCCAGTTGATCCGCCAGGCTCGCCACCGGATCCTCGCCCAGTATTACAGCTGGGAAGAGGACGGCGGCGGCAAGCTGCTGCTGGCGGAGCTGGTGCGGGCGGCCCGGCGCGGAGTGGTAGTGCAGCTGCTCATCGACGATCTCTACGGCGGGGAGAACCGCTTTCTGGAGGCGGTGGCGGCGGAACCGGGCATCGAGGTGCGCCTGTTCAACCCCTTCTGGTTGCGGGGCTGGCGTCCTCTGACCCTGCTGCTGGAAGGGGTGCTGAGCTTTCGCCGCATCAACCACCGGATGCACAACAAGCTGCTGCTGGTGGATGGCAGCCAGGCGGTGATCGGCGGGCGCAACATCGGTGATCGTTACTTCGGGCTGGGGATGCCGCCTCACTTCATCGACCTGGATCTGGTCTGCCGCGGCCCCCTCTGTCAGCAGGCCGAGCAGGGGTTCGCGCTGTTCTGGCACAGTCGCTGGAGCCACCCGGTCCGTCGCCTGTTGAGGCGCCCCTTGTTGCCAGCCGAAACCCGGGCCCTGAACGACTTCCTGCTGACCCTGACCGACCCCGCCATGGCGGCCGCCTATGATCTGCCGGCCACTCTGTTTGATGAGTGCCCCGTTCCCCTTTGCTGGCATCCCGGGCGAGGGCAGTGCTGGTTCGATCGCCCCGGCAAGGGGCTGGTCGCCCGGCCGACCACGGCGCCCCTGCTGGGACGCATGCTGGCGAGCAATCAGGGGGCCCTGAGGTTGGTGAGCCCTTACCTGATCCTGACACGGGGGCTGCGTCGCCGGCTCAAGGGGCAGCGACGGCAGGGGGTCGACATCGAGATCCTGACCAACTCCCTGGCCAGCACGGACGTGCCCCTGGTCTATGGCGCCTATCGACGTCACCGCCCCTGGCTCGAGCGTCAGGGGGTCAACCTGTTCGAGCTGACGACGGAGGCGTTCAGTCTGCATGCCAAGCTGATCCTGATGGGGAAGGAGGAGGCGCTGCTCGGCAGTTTCAACCTGGATCCCCGCTCCCTGATGCTCAACACCGAGCTGATGCTGCACCTCCATAGCCCGACGCTGTGCGACGAGTTGCAGCAACTCATCGATGGCTGGTTGCAGCAGGCCGTGCACCCGGTGGCGGCGTCCCCCTCTGCATGGCGGCGCCTGCTGGCGCAATTGAGCGATTGGTTACCTTTGCACCGTTGGTTGTGAGTGGGAACCGCCTTGTGCGAGATCTCGCAAAGCCTTGTGCGCCTTCGAGGATAACGTTTGCCATCCAAAACCGGGACTGGATTGCATCGTATTGTTTTTAATCGATTTATATTAAGGGCGCCGTAACAATCCAGGCTCCTCGACTGCATAGAGGTGCGTGTAGAACGGTTTTTTATTTTATTTAACTGCGTAGTATCTCGATTGCAAGGACAAACACGGCGGCTGGTCTGCCGTGTGGGTGACGGCAACAGGGGAAATGGGCCAACCGGATTGCTCCGGCAGGCGAGGCGGATCGGGAGCGGAAACCCGTGATGCCAGACAGACCCCCGTGGTTGCGGGAGCCCAATATGGAACATGCTATTTGCGAGGGGGTGACATGCGAATGTTGCCCCATTTTTTTATGCCGCCGTCCGTTTGCTCAATCAAAAAGACCGCCTGCTGGCGGTCTTTTGCGTGATATCTCGGCGATCAGGCGAGGCCCGCCAGCAGACGACTCCAGTTGCGCTTGGCAACGAGGAAACCGTCTCGCAACGTGCGGTACTCCAGTTGCAGCCTGAGCCTGTCGTAGCGTGCGAGGGCTGTGCGCTTGCGCTGCTCCAGCAGTGACTTGCGGCTGGCATAGTAGTGCTGGATCTGCAGGCTCAGCTTGTCGTACTCCTCCTGCAGCAGTGCCTGCCAGCGTTCCCTGTCATCCTGCTTGTGCACTCTGGCCTGGGCGCGCTTGAGCTGCATCTCCAGCCTGGCCTGTTCGATGCGTTCCTCCGGGCAGGATCTCAGATCTTTGGCGAGCCCGCACCAGGCGGCGGTGCGGATCAGCCACTTGGTGGGATCGAACTGCCACCACTGAATACCGTTGCGGTAGTCGTTCTCGAACAGGTGATGGAAGTTGTGATAGCCCTCGCCAAAGGTGAAGAAGGCCAGGATGCCGTTGTCCCGGGCGCTGTTGCGATCCGTGAACGGTTGGCTGCCCCAGATGTGGGCCAGGGAGTTGATGAAGAAGGTGGTGTGATGGGTCATCACCATGCGCAGCACCCCGGCCAGCAGCAACATACCGAGCAGATCCCCGTGCAAGAGGCCGAGCAGCAGCGGAATGCCGATGTTGGTGACCAGAGCCAGGGTCAGATAGTGCCTGTGCTGGAAGGCGACCACGGGGTTGTTTTGCAGGTCGCGCACATTGCTGTAGTCGTGGTAGGTATCGCGCTGGTATTCCCGCAGCATCCAGCCGATGTGGGAGTACCAGAAGCCGCGACCCGCACTGTAGGGATCCTTCTGGTTGTCATCCACGTGGCGGTGGTGGCGGCGATGATCCGAGGACCAGTGCAGCGCCGAGTTCTGCAGGGCGAGCGCGCCTCCGATGGCGAAGATCCATTGCAGGGCCGGGTGCGCCTTGTAGGCCTTGTGGGACCAGAGCCTGTGGTAGCCGGCGGTGATGGAGATGCCGCAATAGCAGAACAGCAGCAGGAAGCAGAGCCACTGCCAGAGGTCGTAGCCCTGGCTCAGTCCATACCAGGGGACCGCTATCAGTGCCGTCAGCCCGGAGAGGGCGAACAGCAGGGTGTTGGTCATGATGATCGGGGGGCGGTCCATTTCACTCGGCTCCTTTCAGCGAACAGCTGTTCACTATTCTCCATTGAGCCGGAATGCGGGTCAATGGTAAAAAAGTCGGAGACAAACCTGATCCCGGCCCCGCCTTCGGGTTATCATCTGGCCTCGCTAATCTCAAGGTGACTGTTTTCGTGGGTATTCGCGCGCAACAAAAAGAAAAAACCCGGCGTACGCTGATCGAGGCGGCGTTCAGTCAACTCTGCGCCAACCGCAGTTTCTCCAACCTCAGCCTGCGGGAAGTGGCCAGAGAGGCGGGCATAGCGCCGACCTCCTTCTATCGCCACTTTCGGGACATGGAAGAGCTGGGGCTGACGCTGGTGGACGAGGGAGGGCTGACCCTGCGCCAACTGATGCGCCAGGCGCGCCAGCGCATTGCCGGTGGTGGCAGCGTCATCAGCACCTCGGTGCAGACCTTCATGGAATTCGTCGAAAACAACCCGAACATCTTCCGGCTGCTGCTGCGCGAGCGCTCCGGCACCTCGGCTGCATTCCGTCAGGCGGTGGCCCGGGAGATCCAGCACTTCATCGCCGAGCTGACCGATTATCTGGAAGCCACCACGCAGGCGCCACGGGAAGAGGCCTATATCCAGGCCGAGGCCATGGTGACCATCGTCTTCAGCGCCGGTGCAGACGCCCTCGACATGACCCCGGAAGAGTGCAAGGCACTGTCGGAGCGGACCATCAGCCAGCTGCGGATGATCGCCATGGGCGCCGAGGTGCAGAACCGCAAGCGCCACGAATCTCTCACATAACGCAAGGATGGACAGCCTCATGCATGAACCGAACGCGATTCCGAAGAAGCCCCTGGTGCTGGCCCTGCTGATCGGTATCTGTGGCGATGCCTTCCTGTCGGCCTTGACGGAGTCGGTCGTCCCCTTCTCCTTCTACCCCCTCATCGCTCTGTTGCTGGCGGCCAGCCAGCTCTATCAGCACTATCGCCATGAGCCCATGGTGGGCAACACACCCAGCTGCATTCTGCTCTGCTTCTTTATCGGCGTGTTCGGCCATTCTGCCCTGGTCAAGGTGCAGTACCCCGAGCTTGGCAGCAACTTCTTCTCCCTCATTGCCATGCTGCTGCTGCTCGCCGCTCTCTCCATCAAGCTGGGAATCAGCCTCGGAAAAACGCAAAAGGAGTGACGAATCACTCCTTCTGGTCGGGCCGGGGGTGGCCTAGTCGGCCCTGGGGGGAGTCTCTCCCTTCTTCCTGGCGTCTATGATGGCCTGCAGCTTGGTGCGGATATCCATCATGCCGAACACCCCGAAGATCAGCACCTGGGTGAATTCGAGACGAGTGACCGCGAAGTAGGGTTTGCAGGCCGCCTTGATCATGCTGGCCTGTACCCAGTGCATCAATATCACGATGACGCCGCACACCGGCAGAAAGCCGTTCAGTTTGCCCGGCAGGGTGCCCAGCAGGGCGAGTGCCACACCGAACCAGAAGAACAGCAGCACCCCCATCGCCAACAGATTAAACACCCGCTTCATCGTTTACCTCCCGTACATAGAGTTGATAGCAGGCCTGATGTGATCGACCTGCTTGTCCTTGAGCCGTTGTCCAAATTGACGGAGAAGGGGACTGTGCCCATCTCCCCTTTAAACAGCAGCGTCATGCTTGGTGTCCCGCAGATAGAGCTGATAGCAGACCTGACCAGCCTGCTTGTCCTTGAGTAGTGTCCAGCTGGCGGGCAGCGTCAGATCGGCCATCTCTTTTTCCCGCTCCAGATAGATGAGGGCATCGGATGCCAGCCAGCCGCGCTGCTCCAGCAGCTCGCACACCTGGGGCAGCAACTCGCGACGAAACGGTGGGTCCAGAAAGACCAGATCGAAGGGGGTGGCCGGGCCTTGCAGCCAGCTCACGGCATCGGCCTGGATCACCTGCCCCTGGCTGCTGCCCAGGGTCGTCAGGTTCTTCTTGAGCTGGTCGGCGGCGCCTCTGTCCATCTCGATCAGGGTGACCTGTTCGGCATAGCGGGACAAGGCTTCCAGCCCCAGCCCGCCGCTGCCGGCGAACAGATCCAGGCAGCGGGTACCGCGCACGTGGGGAGCCAGCCAGTTGAAGATGGTCTCCTTGACGCGATCCGTGGTGGGTCTGAGCCCTTCCACATCCCTGACGGGGAGTTTGCGCCCCTTCCATTGGCCGCTGATGATTCGTACCACGCCCGCTCGCCCCTGAGGGGCCGGGCTCTTGCTCGGGCTGTTACGGCTGGATTTCACTCTGGGCATCGCGTTTCGTCGTCAGAAAATAAAGTGATAGTATAAGGCGGTTCATTTTTATGCCGACCCGCCGAGGGACGGCTATCTTAGCAGTCAGCCTTTGATGTGAGTATTTTTAGATGGCAAAAGGTTTGTTTTCCTGGCTGGGTTTCGGCCGCAAGAAAGAAGAGGCTGAGGCCGTTCCATCGCAGGCGCCCGACGCTACCCCGGCGGTAGTCGAGTCGGAGGCCGCCGCTGTTCCCGCGCCTGTCGCCGATGTTGCCCCGGCTGATGCCCCTACCGCCAAGCCCGAAGCGCCGCTGAGCGGCCCTGACGAAGGCCCCCTGGTTGTGGAAGAGCCGGAGGGCGAGCTTGAGCCCGTCATCGTCAATGAGGCCTTGATCTCAACCGAAGCTCAGGTCGCAGAAGAAGCCATTGTCGCCGCCGAAGCCCGCGCTTTGGAAGAGGCCCGTATTGCCGCAGAGGCTCGCGCCGCAGAAGAAGCCCGTATTGCCGCCGAGGCTCGCGCCGCAGAAGAAGCCCGTATTGCCGCCGAGGCACGCGCCGCAGAAGAGACCCGTATTGCCGCCGAGGCCCGCGCTGCGGAAGAGGCTCGTATTGCTGCCGAGGCTCGCGTCGCGGAAGAAGCTCGCATCGCTGCCGAGGCACGCGCTGCGGAAGAGGCTCGCATCGCTGCCGAAGCCCGTGCCGCGGAAGAAGCTCGTGTTGCTGCTGAAGCTCAGGCTGAAGAAGAAGCTCGTGTTGCCGCCGAAGCTCAGGCTGCCGAGGAAGCCCGTGTCGCCAAAGAGGCCCAGCGAGCGGAAGATTTGCGTCTGGTCGCCGCGATGGAGGCTGAGGCCGCCGCGCTGGCCGCTCTGCCGCTGGCAGACAAGGTGGACGACGTCACTCAGGAGAAGCCGCAGCGGGAGGGCTTCTTTGCCCGCCTCAAGCGCAGCCTGGTGCGTACCAGGGAGAATATCGGTTCCGGTTTCTTCGGCCTGTTCAGCGGCAAGAAGATCGATGACGATCTGTTCGAAGAGCTGGAGACCCAGCTGCTGACCGCCGATCTTGGCGTCGACACCACCACCCGCATCATCGAGGGGCTGGTACAGCACGCGGACCGCAAGCAGCTCAAGGATGCCGAGGCGCTCTACGGTCTGCTCAAACAGGACATGGGCGAGATGCTGGCCAAGGTCGAGCAACCCCTGGTGATCGACACCAGCAAGAAGCCTTACGTCATCCTGATGGTCGGTGTGAACGGCGTCGGCAAGACCACCACCATCGGCAAGCTGGCCAAACAGTTCCAGGCCGAGGGCAAGAGCGTGATGCTGGCCGCTGGCGATACCTTCCGTGCTGCCGCCGTCGAGCAGCTGCAGGTGTGGGGTCAGCGCAACAACATTCCGGTGATTGCCCAGCACACCGGTGCCGACTCCGCCTCCGTCATCTATGACGCCATCGAGGCTGCCCGCTCCCGCGGGGCTGACGTGCTGATCGCCGATACCGCCGGCCGCCTGCAGAACAAGAGCAACCTGATGGAGGAGCTCAAGAAGGTGGTGCGGGTGATGAAGAAGCTGGACGATGCGGCGCCCCACGAGATCATGCTTACCCTGGACGCAGGCACCGGCCAGAACGCATTGAGCCAGGCCAAGCTGTTCAGCGAGGCGGTGGGCCTGACCGGCATCACCCTCACCAAGCTGGACGGCACTGCCAAGGGTGGTGTCATCTTCGCGGTGGCCGACAAGTTCCAGATCCCGATCCGCTACATCGGGGTGGGCGAGGGGATCGACGATCTGCGCCCGTTCGTCGCCAACGATTTTATCGAGGCGCTCTTCAGCCGCGAAGAATAAATCCGGCTGACATGAGTCGGCCCGGCCGTGACAAGCACGTGTTCCATACCCCGACTCCGGTCGGGGTATGTCACTATGAGGGCGCAGGCATGGCTCATCCGGGCAAGGATGACACGCGGCATGGTTGTGACCGGTGTTGTCATCCAGGTGTTGTGCCGGTACGGGCGAGTGAGCGCCCCATGCTTTATCCCGGTCGGGGTTTGTCAATCTCAGGGAACCGTTATGATTCGTTTTGACAAGGTCAGCAAGGTCTACAGTGGCGGTCATCAAGCGCTGCAAAAGGTCAGTTTTCACCTGCGCAAGGGGGAGATGGCCTTCCTGACCGGCCATTCGGGGGCGGGCAAGAGTACCCTCCTCAAGCTCATCAGCGTGATGGAACGACCGACCGACGGCCGCGTCTTCTTCCACGGCGATGACGTCAGCCACATCCAGCGCAGTCAGATCCCCTACGTGCGCCGCCAGATCGGCATGATCTTCCAGGATCACCGCCTGCTGATGGATCGTACCGTGTTCGACAACGTCGCCCTACCCCTGGTGATCGATGGCTACAGCCATGGGGACATCAACAAGCGGGTGGCGGCGGCGCTGGACAAGGTCGGGCTGCTCGGCAAGGAGCGCTACCAGCCTCGCATGCTCTCCGGTGGTGAGCAGCAACGGGTCGGCATCGCCCGCGCCATCGTCAACAAACCCCCCCTGCTGCTGGCGGACGAGCCGACCGGCAACCTGGATCCCCAGCTTTCCATGGACATCATGCGCCTGTTCGAGGAGTTCAACCGCTTCGGCGTCTCCGTGCTGATTGCCACTCACGATCTGGGGCTGATCGCCCGGATGCGCTACCGTACCCTGACCCTCAAGGCGGGTCGCATGTATTCGTCCGGGGAGGATCGCTGATGGCTATTGTTCGTCATAAACAGCCGCCGTTGCGTCGTTTGATGATGTATGGCGTGGATCACGTGCGCCAGGCCTTTGCCAGCCTGGGTGAGCTGTGGCGCAATCCGCTCGCCTCCCTGATGACCCTGGCGGTGCTTGGCGTGAGTCTGGCGCTGCCTTCCTGTTTCCACGTATTGCTGAAGAATGCCGAAGTGGTAGAGGGGAGCTGGCAGACCAGCTCCCAGATCTCTCTCTATCTGCGCAAGGATCTGCCGGAGCAGAGCATCCTCGACATGAAGCAGCGGATCCTGCTCTATCCGGAGGTGGAGTCCGTCACTTATATGAACCGTGACGAGGCGCTCAGGGAATTTCGGGAGATCTCCGGTTTCGGTGATGCCCTGGATTATCTGGACAGCAACCCGCTGCCGCCGGTGCTGAGCGTGATCCCGGATCCGCGCTGGCAGAATCCGGAAGGGGCCGCCGAGCTGCTCGCCAAGCTGGAGAACGAGCCCGGTATCGAGCAGGGCAAGCTGGATCTGCAGTGGTTGACCCGGTTGCAGGGGATCATGAACCTGCTGCGCCACACCATTACAGGTATCGCGGTGTTGCTGCTCTCCGCCGTGTTGCTGATCGTGGGCAACACCCTGCGCCTGAATATCCTCAACCAGCGTTCCGAGATTGAAGTGCTCAAGCTGGTGGGTGCGACCGATGCCTTCATCCACCGTCCCTTCCTCTATACGGGCATCTGGTTCGGGGTCATCGGTGGCATGCTGGCCTGGTGGCTGACCGAGGTGATGGTGATCTGGAGCGAGGGGGTGGTGAAGGAGCTGGCGGGGCTCTACAACAGCAACTTTCGTCTGGTGGGGATGGGGGCGTTCGACGGCTTCAATCTCATACTGCTGGGCGCCCTGCTGGGGTTGATCGCCTCCTGGTTCTCGGTGCACAGGCACATTCGCGACATAGAACCGTCCTGATTAATTTGTCAGCATTTTAAAGCGCTGGATTTTGCGAACTGGATCAAGTAAAAGAGTGGCCCGTTTCTGGCACGGGCCACTTTCTCAGAGTAATCTGAATGGTGTCTGCGCCGAGGATCATATGTGGATCCTCTGAACCTTTTGATTTATCAATGGTCTATTGACTGCAACAGAATGAATACGGGTATGGCCCCTATGCCTTGCTCGTCTGACTTGGCAAGCATGTGAAGGTTGCGAGCTCCGCAACAATGGACTTAGCATGCTACTTTTCAGGGGTCCTTTACTGTGACCCCTTTTTTTTGACTGTTCATTTATGATTCATGCCGTCAGCCTAAGATAGGCCGGGTTCATGCTGGGGTGATGTATGATGCAGCACGCAGAATGATACCTGGTCGGTAGACACGTCTTCTCAGGGTGTTAGACTGATTCGATTGAAAAGTAAGAGGTAGAACATGGGAACTTCATTGCAACGCACTATGGCTCTGATTCCGCAAGGTAGTCTGGAAGGCTATATCCAGGCCGTCAACTCGATCCCTGTGCTGAGCGCAGAGGAAGAGCGCGAACTGGCGATGCGTCTGCAGCAGGATGGCGATCTCGAAGCTGCACGCCAGCTCGTTATGTCGCACCTGCGTTTTGTCGTTCACGTGGCCAAGAGCTACTCCGGCTATGGCCTGCCTCAGGCCGATCTGGTGCAGGAAGGCAACATCGGCCTGATGAAAGCCGTCAAACGCTTCGACCCGAGCGTGGGCGTGCGTCTGGTCTCCTTCGCCGTACACTGGATCAAGGCCGAAATCCACGAATATGTGTTGCGCAACTGGCGCATGGTCAAGGTGGCGACCACCAAGGCCCAGCGCAAGCTGTTCTTCAACCTGCGCAAGTCAAAAAAGCGTCTGGGCTGGCTGAACCACGAAGAGGTGCAGGCCGTGGCTGCCGACCTCGGGGTATCCGCTGCCGACGTCACCGAGATGGAAGCGCGCATGAGCAATTACGATCAGGCTTTCGATCTGGTCGGTGACGATGAAGACGAGGGTGGCTTCGCGCCGGTGCACTATCTGGAAGACAAATCTTCCGATCTCGCCGCGAACATCGAGAACGACAACTGGGACAGCCATGCCACCCGTCGCCTGAGTGCGGCCATGGCGACCCTGGACGAGCGCAGCCAGCACATCATCCGTGCCCGCTGGCTCGATGACGAGAGCAAGACCACCCTGCAGGAGCTGGCCGATACTTACGGCGTCTCGGCCGAGCGGGTGCGCCAGCTTGAGAAAAACGCGCTCAAGAAGCTGAAAGATGCCATGGATGCCTGACGGCCTCCTCCGGTAAGAAGCAGGGCCTGATGGCCCTGTTTTTGTTTTGCGGGGATCTGGTCGGCCTTGCCTTGGTTACCCTTGTGTATGGTATGTTGCCGCCACTGCCACAGTAGGGAGAGCAGAAGTGAAACTGTTGAACGACTTGTTTACCAACAACCGCGAGTGGGCGGAACGGATCAAGGCCGAGGATCCCAATTTCTTCGCTACCCTGTCCGCCCAGCAGGCACCCGAGTACCTCTGGATCGGCTGTTCCGACAGCCGGGTTCCCGCCAACCAGCTGATGGGGCTCTTGCCGGGGGACGTCTTTGTCCACCGCAACGTCGCCAACCTGGTGGTGCACACCGACTTCAACTGCCTCTCGGTGCTGCAATACGCGGTGGAGGTGCTCAAGGTGAAGCACATCATCGTCTGCGGCCACTATGGCTGCGGTGGGGTCAAGGCTGCGATGCAGAACCAGGAGCTGGGTCTCATCGACAACTGGCTGCGCAACATCAAGGACGTCTACTTCAAATACGGCGAACAGCTCGAAGCCATCGAGGATGAGCACGAGCGCTTCGACTACCTGTGCGAGCTGAACGTGGCTGAGCAGGTCGCCAACGTCTGCCACACCACCATCATCCAGAATGCCTGGCGCAAGGGGCAGGAGCTGGCGGTGCACGGCTGGATCTACGGCATCAAGGATGGCCTGCTGCACGATCTCGATCTCTGCATCAGCGGCCCTGACCAGATCCCGGACGTCTATCGCGCCTGGCCGGACATGCGTCCGCCCCATCGTCGCCGCTGAGGACCAGCCGGTGGCTCCTGCGCTCTACCTTCAGATAAAGCAGCACATCCTGGACGGGATCCGCGAACGCCACTATCAGGCGGGCGACCGGATCCCGACCGAGGCCGCCCTGTGCGAGCAGTTTGCCGTGAGCCGCATGACGGTGAACAAGGCGCTGCGTGAGCTGGTGGCCGAAGGCTGGCTGGTGCGCACCGCCGGATCCGGCAGCTTTGTGGCCGACAGGCGCACCGAGTCGCCGCTCCTGGCGATTCGCAATATTGCAGACGAGATCGCCGAGCGGGGCAGCGAGTACAGCGCGCGGGTGATCCGGCTGCAACGTCAGGTCGCCGACGAGAAAGTGGCGGTGCGTCTGGGCCTGCGGGTCGGGGCGCCCACCTTTCACAGCCTCATCGTCCATCAGGCCGATGGGGAGCCTCTGCAACTGGAGGAGCGCTTCGTCGATGCCGAGCGACTGCCCGGCTATGGCGAGCAGGATTTCACCCAGCAGACGCCAAACAGCTATCTGATGGAGATCTGCCCCCTCTCCGAGATGGAGCACGTGGTAGAAGCCGTGTTGCCGAGTGCTGGTGAAGCCGGACTGCTGCAAGTGAGGGTCGACACCCCCTGCCTGCTGCTGCACCGGCGAACCTGGTCAGACGGCTTTCTGGTCTCCTATGCCAGATTGTTGTCGCCGGGTTCCCGCTACAAGCTGAGCTCCAAGACGCGTCTCGCATAATTGTATATACATATTGAGCATTTAAAAGCCCACCTCTCGGTGGGCTTTTTTGTGCTTACACTCTAATAAAGCCGCTGTTATCAAGATGTGAACTTGATCCTTTCTTTCTTTTCAGAGATCGGCTATAAATTATTGTATATACATTTTGAGGTCGGTATGAACAAGGAACTGTTGAACTGCGAGCGTGTCTGGCTCAACGTGACACCCGCCACCCTGCGCCCCGATCTGGCGGACTACGGCCTGCTGGAGCCCCATGCCCTTGGCGTGCGGGATGGCAAGATCCACGCTCTGGTCCCCATGCAGGATCTCAAGGGCCCCTATGCCGCCTCCTGGCAGGACATGAAGGGGAAGCTGGTCACCCCCGGTCTTATCGATTGCCACACCCACCTCATCTTCGCCGGCAGCCGCGCCGAAGAGTTCGAACTTCGCCAGAAGGGAGTCCCCTATGCGGAGATTGCCCGCAAGGGGGGCGGTATCATCAGCACGGTGCGCGCCACCCGGGCAGCCAGCGAGGAGCGACTCTATGAGCTGGCGTTGCCGCGGATCAAGTCCCTGATCCGGGAAGGGGTCACCACAGTCGAAATCAAGTCCGGCTACGGCCTCACCCTGGAAGACGAGCTCAAGATGTTGCGGGTGGCCCGTCGTCTGGGAGAGACGCAGCCCATCCGGGTCAAGACCACGCTGCTGGCGGCCCATGCGGTGCCGCCGGAGTATCGCGACGATCCAGACTCCTGGGTCGAGACCATCTGCCAGGAGATCATCCCGGCGGCGGCCGAGGCAGGTCTCGCGGATGCGGTGGATGTCTTCTGCGAACACATCGGCTTCTCCCTTGCCCAGACCGAGCAAGTCTATCTGGCGGCGGATCAGTACAACCTCGCGGTGAAAGGGCACATGGATCAGCTCTCCAACCTGGGGGGCAGCACGCTCGCCGCCCACTTCGGCGCTCTCTCGGTGGATCATCTGGAATATCTGGATCAGGACGGGATCCAGGCGCTGGCTCACCGTGGCGTGGTCGCCACCCTGCTGCCCACCGCTTTCTATTTCCTCAAGGAGACCAAGCTGCCCCCGGTCGCCGCCTTGCGCAAGGCGGGGGTACCCATGGCTGTCTCCTCCGACATCAACCCGGGCACGGCTCCCATCGTCTCCCTGCGCATGGCCATGAACATGGCTTGCACCCTGTTTGGCCTGACCCCGGTGGAGGCCATGGCCGGGGTGACCCGCCACGCCGCCAGGGCGCTTGGCGAGCAGGAACGGCTGGGGCAGCTCAAGGTCGGCATGCTGGCGGATTTCCTTGTCTGGAACTGCGGCCATCCGGCCGAGCTCAGCTACCTCATCGGTGTCGATCAGCTGGTGAGCCGTGTGGTCAACGGGGAGGAAACCCTTCATGGATAAGTTCAACGGGATCGACATGTCGGTCTGGCAGGGGCGTCAGGATCCCGAAGACGGCGAGCTGGCCCTGCGCTGGCACGACAGGGTGCAACCCTGGCAGGGGAATCGCGAACCCGGCGTGGTACTGCTCGGCTTTGCCTGTGACGAAGGGGTGCGCCGCAACAAGGGGCGGGTCGGTGCGGCCGGTGCACCGCTGGCGGTGCGCAAGCTGCTGGCCAACACGGCCTGGCACCTGGGCGCCCCCGTCTATGACGGCGGGGATCTGGCCTGTGAGGACGGCGATCTCGATGCCGCCCACGGGCGCTTGGCCGAGCGGGTCGCGAGTGCACTGGATCAGGGGCACTTCCCCCTGGTGCTGGGAGGCGGCCACGAGGTGGCGTTTGGCAGCTGGAGCGGCCTGAACCGTCATCTTGGCGGCGAAGGGCGGGTCGGGATCATCAATTTCGACGCCCACTTCGATCTGCGCATGAAACAGGAGCAGGCGAGCTCGGGCACCCCCTTCTTCCAGATTGCCGAGCAATGCGCCGCCCAGGGCACCCCCTTTCACTATGCCTGTCTCGGGGTGGCCGAAACCGCCAATACCGCGGCGCTCTTTGCCCGCGCCGAGGCGCTGGGAGTCTGGCACGTGCTGGACGAAGCGATGATGCCGACCGAGCTGCCAGCCTTGCTCAGCGGGCTGGATGCCTTCATCGCCCGTTGCGACCACCTCTATCTCACCATCGATCTCGACGTGCTGCCGGCGGCGGTGATGCCGGGAGTGAGTGCTCCCGCCGCTCGCGGCGTGGAGCTGGCGGTCATCGAACCGCTTATCGCCCATATCCGGGCCAGCGGCAAGCTCAGGCTCGCCGATCTGGCCGAGTACAACCCGAACCTGGATCAGGACAATCGCAGTGCCCGCGTGGCCGCGCGCCTGGTTCACCAGTTGACCAAGTAGTGGCGCACCGCGCCGCCTGACTGCATCGCTAAACAAGGAGTGTCTATGTCTGTACAACACCAGGATCCCCGCCACGATCCGAGCCGCGTGATCCGTGCTCCCCACGGCACCCAGCTGACCGCCAAGAGCTGGCTCACCGAAGCGCCATTGCGGATGCTGATGAACAACCTGGATCCGGATGTTGCCGAGCATCCCCAGTCCCTGGTGGTGTACGGCGGCATCGGCCGCGCCGCCCGCAACTGGGCCTGCTATGACAAGATCGTCGAGGTGCTGACCCGGCTCGAGGACGATCAGACCCTGCTGGTGCAATCCGGCAAGCCGGTCGGGGTGTTCCAGACCCACAAGGATGCGCCGCGGGTGCTCATCGCCAACTCCAACCTGGTGCCCCACTGGGCCAACTGGGAGCACTTCAACGATCTCGATAAAAAGGGTTTGATGATGTACGGCCAGATGACCGCTGGCTCCTGGATCTACATCGGCACCCAGGGCATCGTGCAGGGCACCTACGAGACCTTCTTCGCGGTGGCCAACCAGCACTTCAACGGTGAACCCAAAGGGCGCTGGATCCTGACCGGGGGCCTGGGTGGCATGGGCGGTGCCCAGCCCCTTGCCGCCACCATGGCCGGTTTCTCCATGATCGCCGTGGAGTGCGACGAGACCCGTATCGATTTCCGTCTGCGTACCCGCTACGTCGACAAGAAGGCCCACAGCCTGGATGAGGCGCTGGCCATGGTCGAGGAGGCCAAACGCAGCGGCACCGCCGTCTCCGTCGGCCTGCTCGGCAACGCCGCCGACGTCTTCGCCGAGCTGGTGGCTCGCGGCATCACGCCGGACGTGGTGACCGACCAGACCTCCGCCCATGATCCGGTACACGGCTACCTGCCCCAGGGCTGGAGCGTGGCCCAATGGCGCGATCTGCAAAAGAACGCACCGGACGAGGTCAACGTGGCGGCTCGCCGCTCCATGGCCCGTCAGGTCGAAGCCATGCTGACCCTGCAATCCCGCGGCGCCGCCACGCTCGATTACGGCAACAACATCCGCCAGATGGCGCTGGAAGAGGGGGTCAAGAATGCCTTCGACTTCCCGGGCTTCGTGCCGGCCTACATCCGCCCGCTGTTCTGCGAGGGCATTGGCCCGTTCCGCTGGGTGGCGCTCTCCGGCGACCCGGAAGACATCTACAAGACCGACCAGAAGGTAAAAGAGCTGATCCCGGACGATCCCCACCTGCACAACTGGCTCGACATGGCCCGCGAGCGCATCGCCTTCCAGGGCCTGCCGGCGCGGATCTGTTGGGTTGGCGTCAAGGATCGGGTGCGCCTGGGCCTGGCCTTCAACGAGATGGTGAAGAATGGCGAGCTGAAGGCTCCGGTCGTCATCGGCCGTGACCACCTTGACTCCGGCTCGGTGGCGAGCCCGAACCGCGAGACCGAGTCCATGATGGATGGCTCCGACGCCGTCTCCGACTGGCCGCTGCTCAACGCCCTGCTCAACACCGCAGGCGGCGCGACCTGGGTCTCCCTGCACCACGGCGGCGGTGTGGGCATGGGCTTCTCCCAGCACTCCGGCGTGGTGATCGTCTGTGACGGCACCGATGACGCCGCCAAACGGGTCGGCCGCGTGCTGCGCAACGACCCGGCCACCGGCGTGATGCGTCACGCGGACGCCGGCTACGAGATTGCCATCAACTGTGCCCAAGAGGCGAAACTGGATCTGCCGATGCTGAACACAGCTGGCAAGGGAGCGAAATAAGATGTTTGAACTCAATCTGCAACCGGGCAAGCTCTGCCTCGCCACCCTGCGCCGCGTCAGCCGCGAGCCGGTACACATTTCGCTGGATCCGTCCGCCCTGCCGGGGATCCACGCCTCCGCCGCCGTGGTCACCAAGGTGATCGAGCAAAACCGGGTGGTATACGGCATCAACACCGGCTTTGGCCTGCTGGCCAACACCCGCATCCCGGTGGAGCAACTGGACGAACTGCAGCGATCCATAGTGCTCTCTCATGCCGCCGGCATCGGCGAGTACATGGATGACGCCACGGTGCGGCTGATGATGGTGCTCAAGGTCAATTCGCTGGCCCGCGGCTTCTCCGGCATCCGCCTGACGGTGCTGGAGGCCCTGATGACCCTCATCAACGCCGAAGTCTACCCCGTGGTGCCGAAGAAGGGCTCCGTCGGCGCCTCCGGCGATCTGGCCCCCCTGGCCCATATGAGCTGCCTGCTGATAGGCGAAGGCAAGGCCCGCCACAAGGGGGAGCTTATCGACGCCGCCACGGCGCTCAAGATTGCGGGCTTGGAGCCCATCGCCCTGGCGCCTAAAGAGGGGTTAGCCCTGCTCAACGGCACCCAGGCCAGCACGGCGTTCGCGCTGGAGGGGCTGTTCCACGCCGAGGATCTCTACGCCGGCGCCATCACCATAGGTGCCATGAGCGTGGAGGCGGCGCTGGGCAGCCGCCGTCCGTTCGATGCCCGCATCCACGCGGTGCGCGGCCAGCGCGGCCAGATAGACGCGGCCGCCTGCTATCGCCACCTGCTGGTGGAGGAGAGCGAGATCGGCATGTCCCACCACAACTGCGAGAAGGTGCAGGATCCCTACTCCCTGCGCTGCCAGCCCCAGGTGATGGGCGCCTGCCTGACCCAGATCCGCCAGGCGGCCGAGGTGCTGGTGTGCGAGGCCAATGCGGTCTCCGATAATCCGCTGGTGTTTGCCGAGGATGAGGAGATCATCTCCGGCGGCAACTTCCACGCAGAACCCGTGGCCTTTGCAGCCGACAATCTGGCCCTGGCCATCGCCGAGATCGGGTCGCTGTCCGAGCGGCGTATGGCGCTGCTGATTGACTCACGCATGTCCGGCCTGCCGGCCTTCCTGGTGAACAACGGCGGGGTGAACTCCGGTTTCATGATCGCCCAGGTCACCTCGGCGGCCCTGGCCTCCGAGAACAAGACGCTAGCCCATCCGGCCTCGGTGGACAGCCTGCCCACCTCGGCCAACCAGGAGGACCACGTCTCCATGGCCACCTTCGCCGGTCGCCGGCTGGCGGACATGGCCGAGAACACCCGTGGCATCCTGGCGGTGGAACTGCTGGCAGCGGCCCAGGGGCTCGACTTCCGTGCTCCCCTGCGCTCCACCGAGCTCATCGAGCTGGCCAAGGGCCGTCTGCGGGAAGAGGTCAGCTTCTATGACAAGGACAGGTACTTTGCACCGGACATCGAGGCGGCGGCCGCCCTGCTGGGCCGTGCCAGCTACAACGACCTGATCCCGGCAGGGACCCTGCCCAGCCTCTGAATTGGAGCCTGAGCAACCATAAAAAAGACCGCCCATGGGGCGGTCTTTTTATTTTCGTCTCTCGCGCCCCGCGTCGGGGCCATCGGAAGCGCGCTGCGCAGAGTGGCAGCAGACAGAGGCGGCGGCTTTATCCGTGTTCAAACATCCGGAACAGATAAACCACGAACAGCACGGGGTGAGTGCTGGCAGCCTTATCCGTGTTCAAACATCAGGAACAGGTAAACGACAAACAGCACAAGATGGGTGGCGCCGTGCAGGGCGTGGGTGCGGCCGCTGCTGAAGGTCACTTTACAGACCATGAGGGTGGTGATGAGCAGCACCATGTCGGCAGGGGAGAGGCCCAGGCGCACTTCCTGCCCCATCAGGGAGCCGATGAAGAGCACGGAGGGTACCGTGAGGGCGATGGTGGCCAGCACGGAGCCGAAGTAGAGATTCATGGCCCGCTGCAACTGGTTGTTGAAGGCCGCCTTGATGGCGCCGACCGCTTCGGGAGCCAGCACGATACAGGCGACGATGAAGCCACCCAGTGCCATCGGGGCTTCCATCACGTGCACCCCGTAGTTGATGGGGATGGCCAGGGTCTTGGCCAGCAGGATCACCACCACCAGGTAGGCGAGCAGCAAGAGGGTGTGATAGACGTTGCTCTGCAGCGGGCCGTGGTGATCCTCGAGATCCTCGTGATCGCTGTCGACGAAGAAGTGGCTGTGGCTGCGGGTCTGGATCAGCAGGAAGACACCATAGAGCAGGATGGAGATGATGATCAGCATCCATGACATGGCCTTGGAGAGGCTGCCCAGAGTGCCGCCCTGGGTGAAGTTCGGCAGGACCAGACAGAGCAGTGCCAGGGGAATGATGGCCACCAGATAGGATTTGACCCCGTCCAGATTGAAGTTCTGGGTGTGATAGCGCCAGCCGCCAAACAGCAGGGTGAAGCCCACCAGACCGTTGGTGACCAGCATCACCACCGCGAACATGGTGTCCCGGGCCATGGTGGGATTGGGATCGCCGGTCAGCATGACGGAGGAGATCATCACCACTTCCAGGGAGATGACCGAGAGGGTCAGGATCAGGGTACCGAAGGGTTCCCCGAGCTTGATGGCGAGGGCGTCAGAGTGACGCACGACGGAGAAGATGGCCCAGGTTACGATGGCAAGCAGGGCCAGCGACACCGGCAGGTAGACCGCAAGGGGGGTTGTCTCTGCCAGCAGGTCGCTCCCCAGGGTTTTGAAGAAGAGCAGGGTCAGCAGACCGGCAGGCAGAGCAATCTCTTGTCGGATAAAAGACTTCATAGGCAGTGGTTCTCATCTCGGGGCGGCCTCGGCCGACGGGGTATGGAGCGACTTGGTGCACCCAAGGTGCACAGACCCATGATAAGGGGAGATGCTCCTCATGCGGAGCATCATTTTGTTGCAAAGGGTGAGAGACGGGGCAGATACCGCCTCAGTGCGGGTCGGAGGGGCTGGTTGTCTCGCCCTCTTGCCATGCCATCAGCCAGATCTTCAGTTTGCTCAGGGGCATGGGCTTGGCATAGACGTAGCCCTGGATCAGGTGGACTCCGTGGCGATGCAGGTATTCCACCTGCTCCTGGGTTTCGACCCCTTCGGCGATCATCTCCATGCCCGATTTGAGGCCGAAGGCGATGGTGGCATCCAGCACGCTGCGCTTGAGGTCGTCCGTGCCTATGGTATCCACGAACATCTTGTCGATCTTGATCTGGCGAATGCCGAGCCGTTGCAAGTAGGCAAAGCCGCCATAACCGGTGCCGAAGTCATCCAGCTTGAAGTGATAGCCCCTCTCCTGCAGGGCTGCGATCTCCGCCATGGCCCCCTGGATGTGCTTGATGGGATCCCGCTCGGTGAGTTCGAAGGTGAGGCGGGCCGGCGAGGGCCAGCCATGGCGCTGCAACTGGGTGCGCAGACGAGGCTGCTCGATATGGCCCGCCACCAGATTGACGCTGACCCACTGGTGCGGGGCCAGGACGGGGAGATCCGCCAGGATGCGCTCCAGCAGTTGATCCGTCATCGGCAGGATCAGCCCCTGCTCCTCTGCATAGGCGATGAAGGTGCCTGGCGACACCAGATCCCGTCCTCGCTGCCAGCGCAGCAAGGCCTCGAAGCCCACCACCCTTCGGTTTCTGCTGTCCACTATGGGCTGATAGAAGGGGATGAACTCCCGCCGAGCCAGCCCTCTTTGCAGCAATCCTTTGAGGGAGCGCCGGTAGTTTCTAAGGCTCCAGTAGAGGGCCGCCAGCAGCGCCCCCAGCGCCCCGGCCGACCAGAGGCCATCACGGTGTATCTGTGAGCGGGCGTAGCGTTTCAGTGCCTCGCCAGCCCAGAGGGTCTGTTCCACCTGATGCTGGGGATCGAAACTGAGCAGCCGCATCGGGTGTGCCTCTTCTCGAATGTGCTTGTTGCCACGGGGGAAAAAGAGCCCGGACTGGGTCGGGTGCTTGTGGTTGAACTCCAGGTAGAAACAGTCGTTGCAGGGGGTGCGCAGCAGCTCATGGCTCCAGCTGCTGTCGAGTACCCAATAGGCCAGATTGCCGTTGCGCCTCGCATAGACCAGGGTTTCGCGTTCGGTATCGAACATGGGGGCCGTGCTGGATATATGAAAGTCGGGGGAGACCGGTATGCCGGCGTCGGCAAGCTGGGGGAGGGCGGGGCCCAGAGTGGAGCAGCCGCTCCCGTTGGCAAGCTGCAGGCCGGCCAGGCGAATATGGCGGTTGTAATACTGGGGTGAGCGCAGCAGCGCCATGTCTTTGGGGCCGCAATCGAAGGCAAAGTGGGCGAGTTGAGCGGGGACATCGTGATCCAGGAGCTGGTTGCGCTCCTGCTGGTAGTCGAGCAGAGCCCTTTCCTTTGTCTGCAACAGGTGGTGAGCCAGCTTGTCGCTCAACAGGGGGGTGAGCAACAGCATCAGCAGCGGGGGCACACAGAAGAGGCCCAGAGGAATCCATAACGGAGATCGTGCAGACATGGTGGGCATCCTTCTTCCATGAAATGAAACAACCCGATTGAGACTCAAGCATCATAGCATTAGCTGCATCGATTTGAGCCAAGTTGGTCACACTTGGAACAAAAACGATAATTAATTGATAAATAAAGGATATGGCTACACACCTGAACAAGATTCAATCGCTGACCTGTCATAAATGACAATTGTCCAGCTTATCTGAAGTGGCTAAAGTAGCGGTGCGGTTTGACTCACCGTGTGTTCAATACTCCTGTATCTATTTTTGTCAGTAGCACAGAGTGTTAGTTTTGATATGAGTGTTTCTTTTGGTCCCCGTTGTGGGACCATTTTTCTGTCCGCTCCTCAGCCTGTGTCCCCTCGTTCTCTCCCTTGATGCCTGTTTTGCGGCCCGCACAACGGCGCCGCATGACGCATCCGCCCGCTTATTTGCAGAAGCGGGATCTTCATCCATAGGCGGCGTTTGGTCTGGGCTGATACCATGATGCCCTATGGATGCTGTCGGCTACGGAAAGGCACATGAAACTGACCACTCAACTCGTCTCTTTTATTACGCTGTGCGTGATCTCGGCCATGGCCATGGTGATGCTCGGCGGGGTCTTCAGTTTCCGCCAGATGGGAATGGAGCTGCAGCAGAACCGGGTCGACTCCCTGGTAGAGATCATCGACAAGCAGCTCGGGGTGACCGATGACCAGCAAGCCCTTGCCCGCTGGCTGCCCTCCCTGTTGCGGGCCTCCCATGTGGTGGAGCTGGAGATCCGTCAGGACAAGCAGCGAGTCTACTGGTTTCGCGATGTGCAGCAGCAGACGGACGAGAGTCTGCTGATCGCCTACAGCGAGGCGATCCCCAATCAGGCCGGGATGCGGGCCGACTTCAAGCTGGACAGGCCGTTCAAGGAGTTCGAGTACTCCATGAAGGCGATGTTCGGCATCTCTCTGGGTATCTTCATCGTGGTGTTCGGGCTCTGGTACTCCATCCGCTGGCTCCGCCAGCAGTTGCGCGGTGCCGAGCTGCTGGCGGAGCGTGCCCAGCTGATCCTGGATGGCAAGCTGACCAAGCTGGCCCATGATCCTGCCGAAGAGTGGCCTGTCTCGGCCAGTCAGGCCCTCACCCATCTGCTGACCGAGCTGGCCGACGCCCGCAAGGAGCGCAGCCGCTTCGACAACTTCATCCGCAGCAACGCCTTCGTCGACAAGACGACGGGCATCGGCAATCGCCTCTTCTTCGACAACCGGCTGGAGAGCGCCATCATGGAGGCAAGCGTGATCAGCGGCGGCGTGTTGCTGATTGAGCTGGCCGGTCTGGAGGAGCTGGATCCCGAGCTGAGCGGGCGCCCGAGCCAGGAACTCCTGATGGAGGCGAGCGCCACCATCGCCGCCTTCGTGCGCAAGCACAGCGGAGCCCTGCAGGCGCGCTATGCCGGTCAGGTCTTTGCCGTGCTGCTGCCGAACATGTCAGAGAGCGAGATGGTGGACGGCGCCAGCCAGTTGCTCAAGAGTCTGCAACGACTGCACTGGCCCGAAGCGGTCAATGCCGACACCGCCGTCTATCTCGGTGCGGTCTGCTATCAAGCACAGGATTCCCTGCTCAAGGTGCAGGAAGAGGCGGAGCTGGCGCTCAAGAGCGCGCGCCTGCAAGGACACAGCGGCTGGTTCCTGTTCGAGAAATCCCTCAACGAGGAGGCGAGCAGCAAGGGAACGGTGCGCTGGCGCACCCTGATCAGCCGTCGCATCGAGGAGCAGGGCATCGACTTCTACGTCCAGCCTGTGCAGCAGGAGCGGGATCAGGTGGTGTTGCAGCAGGAGCTGCTCATCCGCCTTCACGACGAGCAGGGCCGGGAGCTGCAGGCGGGGGTCTTCATGCCCATGGCGGAGAAGGCCGGTCTGCTGCTGCCGCTGGACAGGCTGGTGGTGGCCCGAGCCTTGCGACTGCTGCGCCAGCGACCGGCATCGAGCTGCCCCATCAGCCTCTCTCTGTGCGCCCAGAACCTGCTCACCCGCGAGTTCCAGCGCGAGCTCTTCTTCGAGCTGTTCCAGTTGCCGCGCAGTACCAACGAGGGGTTGATCCTGCAGTTGTCGGAGTCTCAGGTGACCCGCCACTACGAAGCCCTCAAGCGGCCGCTTCGGGCGATGCGCATGCTGGGGTGCAGGCTTGCCATCGATCATGCGGGCCAGGACGTGGTGAGCACCCAGTACATCAAGGAGTTCGAGATCCACTTCCTCAAGCTGCACCCCAGCCTGGTGCGGGAGATCCACCTGCGCCAGGTCAACCAGATGGCGGTACGCAGTCTGGTGGGGGGCTGTGCCAATACCCAGGCCCGGGTCATCGCGGTGGGGGTGGAGAGTGGCGACGAGTGGAAGATGCTGCGACACCTAGGCGTGCATGCCGGTCAAGGTCCCTGGTTTGCCGACCCCGAGCCCCTCAACCTGCCTGACTAGCGCCCCGGCCGGGGTGACAGGCGGCCCTGCTCCTCCAGGCCCGCCAGCCCCTGCAAGCCACCTGTGTGGATGAAGATGATCTTGCTGCCGCGCGCAATGCGGCCTGCCGCCAGTTCGCGAAACAGCCCCCACATCGCCTTACCACTGTAGATGGGTTCCAGCGGCAAGCCGGTTTCGGCACTGAATGCCTGCACCCATTGCCAGAGTGCCGGACTGAACCTGGCATAGCCGCCGTCGTGGTGATCCAGCGCAATGCGCCAGCCCGGAGTAGTGGCCGCTGCCGGATGCAACCGGCATACCTCGCCGGTGATGAAGTCGGCCCCCTTGAGCACCGCGATGGCCAGGATCTGCTCCTGCGCCCGCTTGCCCGCGATGAGCCCCGCCAGGGTGCCGCCGCTGGCGCAGGGCAGCACCCAGAGATCCGGCGAGAAGGGCACCTCGTCGACCAGCTCGGCCACCCCGGGGATGGCCAGCGGGCTGCTGCCTCCTTCCGGTACCAGCAGGGTGTCGTCATCCTCGAACCGGGCAAGCCATTCGGGATCCTGGCGCCGGCGATAGTCCTGCCGGTCGACAAAAACGAGATCCATGCCCCAGCCTTTGGCCGCTTTCAGGGTGGGATTGCTGACGGTATCCCCTTCACCGCGTATGATGCCCGTGGTACGCAGTCCCAGTCTGAGTCCTGCTGCGGCCAGGGCGTGGATGTGATTGGAGTAGGCGCCGCCAAAGGAGAGGATGTGGCCCTTGCCCAGCATCTGTGCCTGTTGCAGATGGTATTTGAGCTTTCGCCACTTGTTGCCGGAGAGGGTCGGGTGGATCAGATCATCCCGCTTGCACCAGAGCGTGACGTCATGGGCGGCCAGCAGAGGATGCCGGATCCGGTGCAGGGGGGAGGGGAGCTGAAGGGGAGCCATGGGATCGTCTCCCGTGGGTGCCAGCGTGGCCGTCGATGCATCGTTTGTCATAAAGTTGGAGGCTAATAGCCTGTTTATGTTAAGGTTTAGTCCGTTTTACGCGGCCAGGTGAAGATCCAGATGAAGTCACTGTTCAGGCGTTCTCCCTCCAGCCATCAGGTCGGGATCCTGCTGGCCAGCGATCGCATTCTGCTGGCCTGCGTGGACCCCGTTCCTGTGTTTGCCAGCCAGCCTGTCAACGGCCCCCACGACTGGTCCAAGGCCCTGGCCGAGCTGTTTTCCCGGCACGGTCTGGCCAAGTCTAAGGTGCGGGTGGCCCTCGCGGCCAGCCTTTATCAGCAGATCCAGATCGACAAGCCCGCCGTCCCCGATGCCGAGATGGCGGGGGCCCTGCCCTGGGCTATCAAGGATTTCGTCAACGAGCCGGTGTTGCAGCTCGCCATGGATTATGTGGACCTGCCGACGCCCCCTGCCGGGCGTCCGCGCATCAACGTTGTCTGCATGCCCAAGAGCCGGGTGCAACAGGTGGCGGATGCGGTCAACGGCGCGGCGACCCTGGAGGCCATCGTCAGTGACGAGCTGGCCATGACGGCCCTCTACGAGGCGGACCAGATGGTGCGCATGCTGCTCTGGCAACCCCGGGGGCAGGAGCTGCAACTGCTGGTCTTCCATCGGGGCGGACTCTGTTTCTCCCGCCAGTTGCGCGGATTTGCGAGCCTCACCGGCAGCCATGAGCCAGATGCCGACCAGCTCGACGCGCTGGCGCTGGAGATCCAGCGATCCATCGATTATCTGGCCGGCCATCTCAAGCTGCCCGAGCCCGGCCAGTTGCAACTGGCCATCGCCTCCTCCGCCATGGGGGTATTGGTGCGTCACCTGGAACAGACATTCGGTTTCCCGGTGTCGGCCATGGCAAACAAGGCGGTACTGGCAGGAGTCGAATACCTCAGTGCCTATGGCGCGGCCCTGGGCAGGAGCGACTGATGAAACACCATATCAACCTCTATGGCGCCGAATTCCGGCCAAGACGCCTGTGGGCCAGCCTGCCCCAGATGGCGTTGGTCTGGGGCGGCGTCCTGGTGCTGCTGCTGGGGGCCACCCTCTTCTATGGCTGGCAACAGCAGGGCCTCGATCGTGAATTGGCTGGCGTGCGGGCACAGCTCGACGTGCAGCGCGGCGAGGCCAGGCGTCTCGATGCGGAGCTGGCGCGCCATCTGGCGAATGCAGACTTGCAGCGGCAACTGGCCGACAAGCGGGAAGAGCTGGGGGCCAAACAGGCGCTGATGCAGCAGCTTGGCCACCTCTCCCTGCAAAAATCCCAGGGCTATGCGGGGGTGATGGCGGACCTGGCCCGCCTGCGGGATCCCCGCCTCTCCCTGCAACGGATCGAAATAAGCGACGGGCGCATCAACCTCGCGGGCGTGGCCGAACGCAGTCAGGACGTGCCCGCCTGGGTGAACCGCTTCAAGCAGACCCCCTCCCTGGCGGGCAAGCAGTTTGGCGAGCTCACCCTGAGTCGGGACAAGGAGGGCCAGCTTGCCTTCCAGCTCAGTGGCATAGCGCGGGAGACTCCCTGATGGACATGAAGGCACAATGGCAGGGATGGGCGCAGCAGATCGCAGCCCTCAGCCTGCGTGAGCGGATCCTCATTCTGTTGACCGGGGTCGTGCTGCTCGGGGCCATGGGCATCTATGGCTGGCTGGATGACGCCGACACCCGGCTGGACCAGGATCGGCAGGCCCTGGCTGCGGCGCAGCGGGATCTGGAGATCCTGACCCTGGAAAACCAGGGCAAGCAGGCCAGGCTGGGGCGGGATCCCGATGCCCAGGTACGCGAGCAGCTCGCCGGTGTCGAGACCACTCTGCGCCAGATGGATGCCGAGCTGCTGGCTCAGACGGTGGATCTGATCCCCGCCCACGAAATGCCCGCGGTGCTGGAGGCCCTGTTGTCCCGCTCCGCCAACCTGCATATGCTGGCGCTCACCTCCCTCAAACCCGAGCCGCTGATGGCCGGGGAGCAGAAGGTGAACCTGTTCAGGCACGGCATCCGGCTTCAGCTGGAGGGCGGCTATTTCGATGTCTACCAGTACCTGAAAGCGCTCGAAGCCCTGCCTCGGCACTTCTACTGGAAGGGCTTTGACTACCGGGTGGTCGAGCATCCCAAGGCGGCGGTAGCGATGGAGATCTACACCCTCAGCACCAGCAAGGAGTTCATCCGTGGTTAAGCGGCATGTCGGCGGGACGGGATCCCGCATTTTTGCCTTCCCATCCTGGCGCTGGCTGGCCCTGTGGGGGAGCCTGCTCGCGCTGCAGGCCCAGGCCGAGGTGCTGCAGGATCCCACCTTGCCCCTGGCGGGATCCGGCTCGGCGGCGAGTGTCGCCAAGGAGGCCGGTCTGCCCAGGTTGCAGAGCGTCATCCTGGGGAGCGGGCCTGCCCTGGCGGTGCTCGACGGTCAAAGCTACCGGGTCGGCCAGCAGGTCAACGGATTCCGGCTGGTGGGGATCAGCGCCGACAGCGTGGTGCTGGAAAAAGCGGGCAAACGCCAGACACTGACCCTGTTTGGCAGCAAGATCCGGATGTGAAGTGGGTGTCGCACGGGATGGTGCGGGCCAGGTTTGTCGAGTTTCATAGCGAGTCAGGTGCACGAATAACATGAAAAAACACCCTTTTTGTCTGCTTCCCCTCGCGCTGGCGGTGGCGGGTTGCACTACCTATCGTCACCCCGAGCCGGTACAGGCCAAAGATGCACTCAAGCAGGCGATGAGCGAGCAGAGCCCGACCGCCCCCCTGACTTCCCTGCCGCCCTCGGTGCAGAGCGAGCTGTTGCAGCTCAATCGTCCTCAGCAGCCGATGACCATTCCCGAGAAGCGGATGCGCATCGCGGCCCATGACGTGGACGCGGTGGAGTTCTTCGGCTCCCTGTTCAAGGGCTCCCGCTACAGCGTGGCGGTCCATCCCGGTGTGGCGGGTGTCATTTCGGTAGAGCTCAAGGATGTGACCCTGCAGGAGGCGCTGGCGACCGTCGGCGACATGTACGGCTTCGACGTACAGCGCAAGGGCAACGTGTTCCACGTCTATCCCGCCGGTCTGCGCACCGAGACCATTCCGGTCAACTACCTGATGATGGCCCGGCGCGGTCTCTCCCGTACCTCGGTGAGCACAGGCGGGGTGACGGCCAACGACAACAACAATGGCAATAACAACAACTTCGACAACGGCCTGAACAACAGCGGCAACAACAACAGCCAGGGCAACACCGCCAGCGGTGACAACAACACCAACAGCAACGGCACCCGCATCGAGACGGACAGCAACAACGACTACTGGACCGATCTGCGGGATGCCCTGCAGACCCTGATCGGCACAGGGGAAGGGCGGGCCGTCATCACCAGTCCCCAGGCGGGCCTGGTCACGGTGCGTGCCTATCCCAAAGAGCTCAAGGCGGTGCGCGAGTTCCTGGACCAGTCCGGCGAACACCTCAAGCGCCAGGTGGTGCTGGAGGCGCGGATCCTGGAAGTGTCCCTCAACGAGGGTTACGAGCAGGGGGTGGACTGGAGCGGCCTCTCCGCAAGCTGGGACGGCGGCAAGGGCATCACGGGGGGCGGCTCCCTCATGGACAGCCCCATCGCTTCGACCCCCAACCAGATCTTCCGGGCTCTGGGGGGCGGCGCCGGCTTCACCATCTCTGATGGCAACTTCAACGTCGCGGTCAGCCTGCTCAAGACCCAGGGGGATGTGAACACCCTCTCCAGCCCGCGTGTGACGGCCACCAACAACCAGAAAGCGGTGATCAAGGTGGGGACGGACGAATACTTCGTCACCAACGCCTCGACCACCACCACCACCTCGGGGACTTCGGCCCCCATCGTCACCCCGAACGTGGAGCTGACCCCCTTCTTCTCGGGGATAGCCCTGGACGTGACGCCCCAGATCGACGAGCAGGGCAAGGTATTGCTGCATATCCACCCCTCCGTCATCGACACCGAAGAGCAGAGCAAGACCATCAACGTCGGCACCGCCGATCCCCTGGTGTTGCCGCTGGCCAAGAGCTCCATCCGCGAGTCCGATACCGTGGTGCAGGCCAACAATGGGGACATCATCGTCATCGGTGGTCTGATGAAGACCGACAGGCAGGAGATTGTCAGCAAGGTGCCCCTGCTGGGTGACATCCCCTGGGTCGGCGAGGCCTTCACCAACCGCCGGGAGAGCAACCGCAAGGTGGAGCTGGTGATCCTGCTCAAGCCCACCGTGGTGGAAAAGGACACCTGGCAGAAAGAGCTGCAACGCTCCTCGGAGCTGCTCGACAAATGGTATCCCCCCAAGGGCTGATCCGGGATGACGCGCCTGTTGAGCACTCCTTCTCCCATGTGGCGGCGCCTCCCGGCTGTCGCCAGTCTGCCCTGCCCGACGGCGGTGGCGCCATGTCGCTGATCCGGGGCTGTCTGCGGCTGCGCGCCCTGGACTCTGGCCGGGAGGGTGCATGTATCTGAGTCACTTCGGACTGCGGGAGGCCCCCTTCGGCCTGACCCCGAACACCGGTTTCTATTACGGCCTGCCCCCCCACGAGGAGGCCATGCAGGTGCTCAACTGGGCGCTTTCCCAGGGGGAGGGGTTCATCAAGGTGACCGGCGAGGTCGGCACCGGCAAGACCCTGCTCTGTCGCAAACTGCTGAGCGAGCTCGGCTCCGAGGCCTGCCCGGTGCGCCTGGCCTGGCTGCCCAACCCCCATCTCACTCCGGGGGAGCTGCGCATGGCCCTGGCCCTGGAGCTGGGGTTGACGCTGGCGGGGGAGAGCGAGCTGGATCTCACGGATCGTATTCACCGCCATCTGATCTCCCTGCATCGTCAGGGGAGCCGGGTGGTGGTGCTGATCGACGAGGCGCAAGCCCTGCCGGACGAGACCCTGGAGGCGATCCGGCTGTTTGGCAACCTGGAAACCGAATCCAGCAAGCTGCTGCAAATCGTGCTGTTCGGCCAGCCCGAGCTGGATGCCAGGCTCGGGCAGCCCCGTCTTCGCCAGTTGCGCCAGCGCATCGGTTTTTCCTACCGCCTGCGGCCGCTGCGGCTCGACGAGACCCGGGCCTATCTGGAGTACCGGCTGCAGGTGTCCGGCTATCGCGGGGCCGCCCTGTTCGATGGCCTCGCCTTGCGCAGGCTGTGGCGCGCATCCCGCGGCATTCCCCGCCTCATCAACATACTGGCGCAGAAGTGCCTGATGCTGGCCTATGGCCGCGGTGTGCGGCGGATCGACAGCGCCCTGGTCCGGCTCGCCATCCGGGATACCGATGATGCCCGCCGTGGCCGTCTCACCCTCTGGTGGCCCCTGTTGTTGTTGCTGGGCACTGCCCTGGCGTATGGAGTCTGGTCATGAGCGTGATCAATCAGATGCTGAAAGATCTGGATAGGCGTCAGCAAGAGGCCGAGGGCGCCGCCGTCTATGTGGCGCCGGTGCGCCAGCAAGGCTGGTGGATGCTGGTGCTGACCCTGCTGTGTACCCTGGCCCTGGGGATCCTCGGCTGGCGCACCTGGATCTTCTGGCAGCAGAGCCAGCGAGCCTCCCTGCCAGCGGCGCAGGTCGAGGCCCCCCGCATCGCCCCTGCGGTGGCGCCATCCGCGCCCCTGGCGGTGGTGGCCACCACGCAGGCGGTCTCCTCTGCCGCGCCAGTGGCAAAGGTGCCCGCCGCCAGTGCCGAGTCGACCGCCGCCAGAGTGGCCCCCTCCGCAGCCGAGCAGGCTCCGGCCGATGAGGCCGTGCTCGCCGATGAGGGCAATCCGGAGGAAGCGCTGGGGGACGAGACGATCCCGAGCGACGAGGAGCTGCAACCGGACCTCTATGCCGAACTGGCTGCTGAGCAGGGCGCCGAAGAGGCGCCTGCACCCGCCGCGCCGCGCAAACCCGGGATCCTGAAGATCGAGACGGTGGAACTCTCCGACGCCGAGCTGGCCACCCTGGCCGAGCGCAAGGCGACCACGGCCATGGCCAAGGGACGGATGGAGGAGGCGCAGGATGGCTACTACGAGGTGCTGGCCCACGATCCCCACAACCAGGGGGCGCGGGAACAGCTGGCGGGCCTGCTCTATGGCGCCGGACGGCTGACCGAGGCCGCCCAGGTGCTGGAAGAGGGGCTGAGGCTGGATCCCGCGCAGGCGGACCTGCGTCTGCTGCTGGCCCGTGTGGCCATCAGCGGCGGGGATCGGCAGAAGGCGCTGGACTGGCTCACCGGCTATCAGCCCGATATCGCCAGCAATCTGGATTATTACGCCACCTGGGCCGGTCTTGCCCAGGAGATGGGGCAGCCTGTCCAGGCGTCCGAGATGTACGTCAGGCTGTTGCGCCAGCAGCCGGATCAGGGGCGCTGGTGGCTGGGACTGGGGGTGGCGGAGGATGGTCAGGGACACCGTCAGCGGGCACTGGATGCCTATCGCAATGCCCAGTTGCACGGCAATCTGGGGGAGGCCTCCACCCAATGGCTCGAACAACGAATTGGCCAACTGACCCATTGATAGAACGGCAGTTCGATGAGCCCATGCCATCGGACCAGGCAGCGGGCGTGAAGCAACAGAGATCGGAGCAACAATGGCACAACCCAGACTGAAAATGCGCCTAGGCGACCTGCTGGTACAGGAACAGATCATCTCGGATGATCAGCTGCAGCTCGCCCTGCAGCAGCAGCGCCAGACCGGCCGCAAGCTGGGGACCACCCTCATCGATCTCGGCTTCATCAGCGAGGTGCAACTGCTGACCTTCCTCGCCCGTCAGCTGGATGTGCCTTTCTTCGATCTCAACAACCTCACCATCGACGTCTCGGCCGTGGCGCTGTTGCCCGAGGTGCAGGCGCGTCGCTACCGGGCGCTGGCCGTCAACCTGAGCGACGACAAGGTCACCGTGGTGATGTCGGATCCGGCGGATCTGAGCGCCCTCGACGCCATCGCCGCCCTGCTCAGCCCGCGGGAGCTGGTGCTGGCCGTGGCCCGTGAAGGCCAGCTGCTGGAGTATTTCGACCGCCTCTATCGCCGCACCCGGGAGATAGAGAACTTCGCGGTGCAACTGCACGAAGAGCACCAGGAGACCGGCTTCGAGCTGGGGGCTGGCAGCCTCAATGCCGCAACCGACGAGGGGGAGGCGACGGTGGCCAAGCTGCTGCGCTCCCTGTTCGAGGACGCGGTACAGGTGGGGGCCTCCGACATCCATATCGAACCGGACGAGAAGGTGCTGCGCATTCGCCAGCGTATCGACGGTGTGCTGCACGAGAACATCCTGAGCGAGGTGCGCATCGCCCAGGCGCTGGTGCTGCGCCTCAAGCTGGTGGCCGGGCTCGACATCTCGGAGAAGCGTCTGCCCCAGGATGGCCGCTTCAACATGAAGGTGCGCGGCCGCGACGTGGATGTGCGGATGTCCACCATGCCGGTGCAATATGGCGAGTCCGTGGTGATGCGGCTGCTGGATCAATCCTCCGGCATCTTGTCGCTCGCCGAGACCGGGATGCCACCCGCCATCCTGACCCGCTTTCGTCGTCAGCTCAAACGCCCTCACGGTATGATCCTGGTGACGGGCCCGACCGGCAGCGGCAAGACCACGACGCTCTACGGCGCCCTCTCCGAGCTCAACCAGGCCAGCCACAAGATCATCACGGTGGAAGATCCGGTGGAGTACCGTCTGCCCCGCATCAGCCAGGTGCAGGTCAATCCCAAGATAGGGCTCACCTTCTCCCAGGTGCTGCGCTCCACCCTGCGCCAGGATCCGGACATCCTGCTGGTGGGGGAGATGCGGGACAACGAGACGGTGGAGATCGGCCTGCGCGGTGCCATCACGGGCCACCTGGTGCTGACCACCTTGCACACCAACGACGCCGTGACCAGCGCCCTGCGTCTCATCGACATGGGGGCGCCCGGCTATCTGGTGGCGAGCGCCCTGCGGGCCGTGGTGGCCCAGCGCCTGGTGCGGCGGGTGTGTGAACACTGCGCCTGCGAGACGGCGCCGGACGAGGGGCAGGCCACCTGGCTCTCCGTGCTTTCCGGTGAAGCGCCGGGGCAGCATCGCTATCGCAAGGGGCGGGGTTGCCAGAGCTGCAACTTCACCGGCTACGCGGGCCGGATCGGGGTGTACGAGCTGCTGGAGCTGGATCAACCCATGATGGATGCCCTGCGCCGCAACGATGCCGAGGGGTTTGCCCGAGCGGCACGGGCGCACGAGCACTACCGTCCCCTGGCCCTGACGGCGCTCGACTATGCCCGCGAGGGGATCACCTCGGTGGACGAGGTGCTCCGGCTGGCCGAGGACCTGGGGTAGCGCATGAGGCATCTGGATCGTACTGAATCACTCTGCCGGGGTCGCCCATGAACCGTTTTGCTTACAAGGGGCGTGACAGCCAGGGCCAGGCCGTCAGCGGCGTGGTGGAAGCGGTCAGCGAGCTGGCCGCCGCCGAGCAGCTGATGCGCCGCGGGGTGATGCCCACCGAGCTGAAGGCCGGCAAGGCCAGGTCTGCCAGCATCGACTGGTCGCTGCTGCTGGAAGGGAGCGTCAAGCTGGAGGAGCTGGTGGTCTTCAGCCGCCAGATGTATGCCCTGACCCGTGCAGGCATCCCTATCCTGCGCGCCATCGCGGGGCTGGAGGAGAGCGCCCACAGCAAGCCCCTCAAGCGGGCGCTTCACGCTCTGGGGGAGGATCTGGCCAACGGCCGGCCGCTGTCGAGCGCGATGCAGTCGCACCCGAAGGTGTTCAGCAGCCTTTTCGTGGCCATCATCCACGTGGGGGAGAACACGGGTCAGCTGGAGGAGGCCTTCCTGCAGCTCGCCAACTATTTCGATCTGGAGCTGGAGACCCGCAAGCGGATCAAGACCGCCATGCGCTACCCCACCTTCGTGCTGATTGCCATCGCCGTCGCCATGGTGATCCTCAACATCATGGTGATCCCCGTCTTTGCCGGGATGTTTGCCAAGTTCGGGGTGGAGCTGCCGCTGGCGACCCGGATCCTGCTGGCCACCTCCCACTTCTTCGTTCACTACTGGTGGCTGCTGCTCGCCATCCTGGTGGGCGCCGTCGTCGGCTGGCGACGCTGGGTCGCCACCACCAAAGGCAGGCTGACCTGGCACAGATGGCAGCTGCGGCTGCCCATCGTCGGCTCCATCATAGAGCGCTCCCTGCTTGCCCGTTTTGCCCGCAGCTTCTCCATGATGCTCAAGGCCGGGGTGCCGCTCAACACGGCGCTGACCCTGGTGGCCGATGCGGTGGACAACGCCTGGATGGCGGGGCAGATCCGCGACATGCGGGGCGGCATCGAGCGGGGGGAGAGCCTGCTGCGCACCGCCGGGGCCAGCGGCCTCTTCACCCCTCTGGTGATGCAGATGATCGCGGTGGGAGAGGAGACCGGCCAGGTGGACGAGCTGCTGCACGAAGCGGCCGAGTATTACGAGCGTGAGGTGGATTATGACCTCAAGAGCCTCACCGCCCGCATCGAACCCATCCTCATCGGCATAGTGGCGGTCATGGTACTGGTGCTGGCGCTGGGTATCTTCACTCCCATGTGGGACATGATGCGGGCCGTGCGTGGTCAATAGACGGTATCTTCACTCCTCCTGGTGGGGGACATGATGAGAGCGGTGCGGGGGCAGTGATGAGCTGGGCTATTTTCACTGCCAAACAGGATGCGGGAGAGGTATGAGCAGACAGTCCGAGCAGGATGAGCGCTGGCTGGGAGGCTACAGGCGGTTGATCGCCTGCATCCTGCTGTTGGTCATCCTTGCCACCCTGGCCCTGAGCTATCGCAGCCACAGGGAAGAGGCGCTGGCGGTCAGCCTGACCCTGCTGGGGGAGCAGTTTGCCGAGCGAGTCCAGGGGCTGCACGGGCGCTGGCTCGATGAGCGGCGCCCCGCCGTGCTCCATGCAGAGGGGCGGGCCTGGCAGTTTGATGGACGGGGCTGGCCGCTGGCGGTGTTGCCGCTACAGTCACCGTCCGAGAACTGCCGCGGGCTCTGGTCGGCCTTGCTCGGCCAGGAGGCGCTGTCGATGCCCACCCTGCAGGTGCTGGCTAGCCCGGATGGGGAGGGATGCGAATTTGGTTGGGAGGCTAACTGGTTGATCTATCGCTTCGCCGACGGCAGTTTTCTGAACAAATCTTGAACAGTATCGTTCTAGCGTCTCGGCGACATGATTTTTTTCTATCTGCATGAAATAATGCGGAACATTACGGAGGCAGCATGGCAACAAAGAGAGTGATACCCGGCCAGGGGCCCGGTCAGATGGCCGGTTTTTCCCTGATTGAGCTGGTGATCGTCATCGTGATCCTGGGGATCCTGGCCGTCACCGCCTTGCCCCGTTTTCTCGATGTGACCGACGAGGCGAAGAAGGCGAGCGTGGAAGGGGTGTCCGGCGGTTTCGCCACCGGGGTCTCCCTGGTGCGGGCCCAGTGGGAGGCCGAGGGGCGTGCCAGGCAGGATGGACTCAACACCGTGCTCTATGACGGCTCGCGTTTCTATCTGACCACGCCGACCGACAGCCAGGTCAGCAATGGCGAGCTCTCTCCCGGGTATCCCATGGACACGGCGTCAAGCGGCACGCCCGATGTGGATCCGGCCAGCCTGACGGCGGCCCGCTGCCTCAATATTTGGGAGGGGTTGTTGCAGAATCCTCCCAAGGCTACTGCCCGCTTTGACGAGGTGCGCGGTAGCGGCAATGACCTGAAGTTCTATGCCACGGTGAGCAACAATGGACTGGATTCGGTCTGCCGTTACTATCTGGTCAACAGCCTGAGCAAGGGAAGTGATGGACGTTATCAGGACCCGCAAGGGAGCACGGATGCGTTCATGAGTTTCAGTTATCGCCCGGCCTCCGGCCAGGTGACCACCCATATCAATTGATAAACCGAGGAAAGACGTAATGAAAAAGCAATCGGGCTTTACCCTGATCGAACTGGTCATCGTGATCATCATTCTGGGCATTCTGGCGGTCACCGCCGCACCCAAGTTCCTGAATCTGCAGGATGATGCCAAGGCCGCTGCGGCACAGGGTGTACAAGCTGCACTGCAAAGTGCTTCTGGTCTGGTGTACAGCAAGGCTGCCTTGGAAGGTGTTGAGGCATCCTCTACCGTGAAGAATGTCTCTGTTGCTGGCGGTACTGTCACCACTCTGTTTGGTTACCCGACTGCAAATGCTGACGGTATTGTGAAAGCGGTCAGCCTGGACGGTTGGGCGATCAGTGGCGCGGGTTCTACCGACGCTGGTGGTATCGCAAAGTTCTATCCGACAAATACCAAGGGTGATGGTTGCTATGTTGTCTATACCGCAGCCACCTCCACCTCTACAGCGACTGCCGCTGTGTCAGGTTCTTTGGCAACCTGTAAATAACGTCTAAATGAACGGGGCATCTTAAGTTGCCCCGTTCATTTTTCATTTAATAGGGTCTTTATGCAGAAGGGTTTCACCCTGATTGAACTGGTGATCGTGATCCTGTTGCTCGGGATTCTGGCCGCCTTTGCCGTGCCTAAATGGCTGGGCAAAGGCGGCTTTGAAACCCATACCCTGCGTGACGAGCTGGTGGCCCGGCTGCGGCTGGTGCAGACCATGAACATGCAGGAAGGGGACGCGCGCTGCACCCAGCTGGTGCTGGAGGCGGGGCGTTTTGGCCATCTGACCGGGGCGAGCTGTGCGCCTGCCCCCATTTCAGGCTGGCGTGGGAATGAGCAGAGTCGCGGGCGCCTGGTGCAGGCGTCCGGCAACCTGCAATTCTCCCCCCAGGGGACATTCCATTTCGACAAGCGCAGCGGCAGGCCCCTGTGGCCTGGCTGCATCAACGGCTGTGAACTGGCGGTCAGCAGCGGCCAGGAGAGTGCCCGGCTGCGCATCGAGCCGGAAGGCTATATCCATGCGATCCCCTAAGATCTGCCGCGGCTTCACCCTGGTCGAGTTCGTGGTCGGCATCGTGCTGCTGGCCGTCGCCCTGACCGGCATCCTGGGGCTTCTTATCAATCAGGCTCCCCAGGCGGTGGATCCGGTGCAGCAGGTACGCGCCGCCCAGCTCGCCCAGCGCATCCTCGGCGAGATGCTGGAGAAGTCTTTCGACGAGCATTCCGATCACAACGGCGGCCGTTTTCGCTGTGGCGAGACGGCTGGTGTGCCCGTCTTCACCTATCCCCCCTGCACGGCGAGCGCCGACTATGGCCCCGATGGTGGCGAGACCCGCCCCTACACGTTCAACGACGTGGACGATTTCGACACGGCAGGCCGCTGGGTGGACGCCAGCTACTTTACCCAGGCCTCGGCCGCGAGCAGCGAAGAGGAGTATCGGCGCTACCAGGTGAAGATCGCGGTAGTGCCGGATACCCTCTTTGGCAGCGCGGGGGAGGGAGCCGAGTCCATCGGCAAGCGCATCACCCTGACCGTGCGCCTGCCGGACGGGAGCGAGCTGGTCTTCGGCCTCTATCGGGGGAACTACTGATGGGCAAGCCACATTCCCGTGATGCCGCGTGGGAACAGCCATGTGCCAGACTCGCCCGTGACCGCGTTCGACCCGGGCGTGAGGGGGGCTTCACCCTGGTGGAGCTGGTGATGGTGATCCTGCTGCTCGGGGTGATGGCGACATTTTCCAGCCAGTTTATCGGCATCGGTACCCAGATCTACGGAGATGCCAGCCGCCGCGAGCAACTGATGAGCGATGCCCGTTTCGCCCTGGAGCGGCTCAATCGCGAGGTGCGCGACGCGGTCCCCGGTTCGGTGCGGGTCGAGGACGAAGGGGGCGGTGCCCAGGAGCAGGGGGCCTGTCTGCGGTTCTGGCCCATCGCTACCGCCAGTCGCTATCTGGGCTCTGTGGCCAGCACTGGGCTCAGCATAGTCACGCCATCCGTGCTCCCCAAGAAAAATGAGGATCTTGCCATCGTGTATCCCCTCGCGAGCACGGGCCTCCTGAATCAGGGCTGCCTGCAGGGAAGCTGTACCGCCCGCGTCACCGATGTGGGCAGCGACGTATCGGGCGCACTGCCCTTGACTCTCAGTAACGGTTTCGTCAAGGACTCGCCGGGGCAGCGCATCTATTTTGCGAACCAGCAGGTGCTCTATTGCGTGAGAGGGGGCAGCCTCTGGCGCATGGCCATGCCCCTGGACGACACCCTGAGCAGCAGCGAGACCACCCAGTTGATGGCGGAGCATATTCGTCCCGCCGCCTATTACTTCTATCGGGAACCCGCCGCCTTCAACCAGAGCGAGGTGGGGCTGCGGCTGGAGTTCGAGCAGCGCGACGAGCGCGTCGTCTTCCACCACAAGCTGGAGACCCTCAATGCGCCCTGACACTCCCTCCATGGTGAGGTCTCAGCGGGGCAGCGCCATCCTGATCGCCCTCTTCGTCATCGTCATCATGGCCCTGCTGGCGGCGGCCATGGGGCGTTTCCTGGTGGACAGCAGTGAGAAGCACACGGTGGAGGTGCGCGGTGTGCGTGCCCTGATGGCGGCCCAGAGCGGGCTGGAAATTGCCCTCTATCGACTCTATCCCAATGGCCAGTGGCAAGGGCAGCAATGCGCCGCCAGCACCAGTCTCAGTTTCACCGATGCGGGACTGACGGGCTGTCAGGCCATCGTCACCTGCAACAAGGTGCCGGTGAGTGCGGCCGGCGGGACCCAAACCGGATACCGATTCAGCAGCGAAGGGCGCTGTGGCCAGCCCGATGCCGGCAGTAGCCCGAACCCCGATTTTGCCGTCAGCCGCACCCTGGTGGCGGAAGCCTTTGATGGAGCGACGCCATGAGCCCCCTGCCAAGGAGCCAGACCCCATGAAGTCCAGCCAGCCTCTTCGCGGCGCCCTGTTGTGGATCTTGCTGGGATCCACCTCGGTGCAGGCCGCCAGCCAGTGTACCGAAGCCTTCCTCTTCCCGGTGCAGAGCCACGCCTCCCCCGGCGTGCTGAGCATGAACAATGAAAGCAAGATCATCAGCACCACTGTGGGGGCCAGTTACCCCTTCCTGACCAAAAACATCCAGCCCAACGCCAACTGCAACAACGGTGGTTTCTGGAACAACGGCACCTGGGTCTCCAATTGCAACGTCAGCGGCACCCTTGCCAGTGTGCTCAAGGATGTGACCTTCATCAGCGATCCCGACGCGTTTCCGGCCAACCCGGGGGGCTTCCCCTCCTACAGCGGGAAAAATGATCTCGCTTGCGACGGGACCACCTCTCCTGCTGCCGGTGACTACAAGAACGCCTCGTGGGGGGGCAACAGCTGCGTGGCGACCCTGAAATCGGGCCAGACCTATCGCTTCGATACCTTGTCTATCAGCGAAGGGGCGATGCTCAACCTCAACGGTGCGACCGTCTATGCCCAGAAGATGACCATCAAGAATGGTTACAACAGTGGCGTCACCGGGTCGGGAGATCTTCATGTGAACGATCTGACGGTGACGGGTCAGGGCAAGCTCAATGACGCCAGGGTCACCGTCTACAGCACCCTTGAGGTCTCGGGCAATGGCAATACCGGGACTGCCGTCTTCCAGCCGCACTACCTGGACAAGGTCACCATGGAGGTCTCTGCCAGTGGCCAGAGCGTGCTCATGGGGGCAGGGGACTGGTTTATCAAAAGCCTGGGGATGAAGAGCAACAGTGCCATGACCTTCCAGGGGCAGAGCTCCCTCGCCGTCTATGGGCTCAAGATGGAAAACGAGAGCCGGATCTCCGCTGCGGGGAGTCGCAGCGACCTGACGCTCCAGCTTCACCAGACCCTGGAGGTGAGTGGCAACGGCACCATCAACGGATATCTGCAGGCCCGCTACCTCAAGACGTTCAAACACCAGAGCACCTCCAACATCAATTTCTACTTTCGTGGCGGCAACCACTGGATAGACAAGATGGAGCTCGGTCAGAACGACAAGCTGATCTTTGACAGCGGCAGTGCCGCGAGGTTGTACATCAAGAGCGATCTGGCCCTGAGCGACCAGATGGAGGTCAATGCCGGGGGCAAGGCCAACGACCTGATGATGTATCACTTCGGCAAGGTCACCATGAGCGGCAACACCAAACTCAACGCCATTCTCTATGTGAACACCGGGGATCTGGCCATGAGTGGTCAGGCCGTGCTGACCGGTGCCGTGTCGGCGGTGAACGTCTCCATGACCAACAACAGCAAGGTGATCCACGAGCCCTTCAACGGCGACTGGCCGGGCATGTGTGAAGACCCACTGACCTGTTTCAGCGACGACTTCTCCGCCAGCACCCTTGGCAGCGACTGGGTGGTGGCTCAACGCAATGGCAGCACCTTGCCCTCTTTGCAAAACGGTCGCCTGCGGCTGACCCAGAATACGACCAACCAGGCCACCTCTGCGACCTTCCAGCGCCTCTTCCCGGGGGCCAGCAATCTGGTGACTATCGAGTTCGATCAGTATGCCTACAAGACCTCCGGCTCGAGCGGGGCGGACGGGATGGCGGTGGTGCTCTCCGATGCGACGATCACGCCCCAGCCCGGCGCCTTCGGTGGCCCGCTGGGTTATGGCTTCAAGACCGGGATCAGCGGTTTTGCCGGTGGCTGGATGGGGGTCGGTATCGACGAATACGGCAACTATGCCAACGAGGGGGGCTCCTATAATCCCGGGTCTCGTCCTCAGGCCGTTTCCATTCGTGGCTCCGGTGCCAGCTCGGGGACCTCGGGCTATCGCTATCTGGCGGGAACGGCGAGCAACCTGAGCCCGGCAGTGGACAGCGGAACCAATGGCAACCGCCCCCATCGTTACCGCATCACCATTGACTCGCGCACTGCCGGCAGTTCACTTGCGTCGGTTGAGCGGAACACGGGCTCGGGCTACACCATGCTGGTGGGGCCCATCAATATGGTGAACCAGACGGGGCAGGCGGCGGTGCCCGCCAACTTCCTGCTGTCGCTCACCGGCTCCACCGGTTCTGTGACGAACTACCATGAGCTCGACAACGTCCGGATCTGCGCCCTCAAATCCAATCCGGTGGGCACCCAGATCGATCACTTCGAGTTCGATCACTCCGGTCAGGCCCTGACCTGCAACCCGGAGACCCTCGTCATACGGGCCTGCGCCAACGCCAGTTGCAGCCAACTGTTCACGGACCCGGTGAGCGCCATCCTGACCCCCCTCAAGAATGGCAGCAACGGCTGGATAGCCGACAGCCAGGTGAGCTACAACGGCAACACGGCCACCGTGAATTTCAGCGGCGGCACGACCACCTTGCAGCTACGCAACAATCTGGCGACGGCCATCACAGTGGGGGTGAGCGGCTCGACGCCGTCCACCAAACCCCTGAGCACCACCCTGTGCCGCGCCGGCAGTGGTGCCCTGAGCGCCGCCGCCTGTACCTTGAGCTTTGCCGACAGCGGCTTCGTGTTCGATGTGCTGGATACCCTGGCGAACAGGCCGCAGCAGGTGGTGATGAAGGCAGTCAAGAAAGACGATGCCAGCCAGCAGTGCGTGCCGAGCTTTGCCGGTGTGAGCAAACCTGTTCGTTTCTGGAGCGACTATGTGAGCCCGGCGAGCAACACCTTCGGCAGCAAGGTGACGGTCAACGGCAATGCCATCGCTACGTCGCAGGGGGCGTCCACCATCAGCAACCTGAGCTTCGATAGCAAAGGGGAGACTACCCTGACGGTGAGCTACCCGGATGCGGGCCAGATGCGGCTCAATGCCCGCCACGATGGCAGCGGTGATACCGCAGGGCTGGTGATGACGGGCTCGGATCTGTTCGTGAGCCGCCCGGTAGGGCTCTGCATCACGCCCACCCAGGGGGCCTGCGCGGCAGGTGATATCACCTGCCCTGTGTTCAAGAGGACGGGAGACAGCTTCTCGCTCAATATCCAGGCCATGGCGTGGCAGAGCGACAGCGATGGGGATATCTGCACCGGCAATGGCACCACCCCCAACTTCGTGTTGTCCGACATCGCCCTGACCAGCGAGCTGGTGGCTCCTCAGGGTGGTGTGGTCGCCCAGGTCACCCCGACCAGGTACAGCCACGTTGCAGCCAGTGCCAGCCTCAATACACCCGCCCTCAGCCTCAACGAGGTCGGGGTCTTCAGGATCAAGGCGACGCCACCAGCGGCTACGTTGCCAGAGGGAAGCACAGTATCAACGGGCTATTTCGGTTACACCATCCCTCCCGCCACCAGCGTACCGTTGGGGCGCTTCGTACCCTGGGACTTCAACATGACGAGCGGTACCGTCACCCCGGCCTGCGGCGGTTTCAGCTATATGAGCCAGCCATTCGGGATACAGACGGTGGTGGAGGCGCGCAACAAGGAAGGGAGTGTCACGAGGAACTACCGTGATGCCTTTGCCAGAGGGGCCCTCACCCTGGTGGCCGCCAACAATCAGGACGGGGTGGACAGATCCAATCGGTTGGCACCTCTGGCCGCCAGCTGGACCGAAGGAACAGGCAAGCAGTCAGGTCAAACCCGCTTTATGCGGCTGCGCGAACTGACCCCTAGCCTGACCGCACCGGAAGAGCCCTTGCCGCTCCTGCGACTAGGGCTCAGAGTGACGGACGGTGAGACTCCTGAGACCAGCTTCCTCAGCGGTCGGAACATGAATCCGGCCGTCAGCGGCAACTGCCAGAGCGGGGTGAACTGCACCGCCAGGCAGCTCTCTATTTTGCAAGGGAAGAACGACACCATGATCGCCTATTACGGCCGCCTGCTGGCCAGCACTCGTCAGGGGGCGGCCAGCGCCCCGCTGGCGCTGCCGCTTCAGGTGCAATATTTCGAAGGGGGCCAGTGGCGGGTGAATCAGGACGATCTCTGTACCCGGATATCCCTCGCGAACGATGGCATTCGCTTTACCGATGGCGAGCAGCATTACGACGCCGCGACCGGAGATCTGGGCCTCAAGGATGGCCCCCGGATCCGTCTCGGCCTGGGGCCGGTTGCCCCTGGCGGCAGCGATGTTCGCATCAATGGTGGGGAGACCCGGTTCCATTTCGCCGCGCCGAACCAGAGTGTGCGCATTCCCTACGAGATCCTGCTGGACAAACAGCCCCTCTCCCCCGTTTGGCTGGCGGATCCGGCCACGGCGGATCACCTGCTGGGAGAGGCAATTTTTGGCCGGGATCGGGGTAATGACAGAATTATTTATCGCCGCGAAGTGATGCCCTGACACCCGGGCTGACACGAGGAGATAGACGCATTGCTGTACAGTGGCGTCTTATCTCCTTGTTTCGTAGTGTTTGTCGGCCTGAGCGGGTGAGTGATGACTCGCATTTTTGTCGCGCCTGATTGATTGGCGACAGTTTGAGCGCTTGCCCATTGGGGTGGGCATTGGTAAAGTTAGCCGGTTTTCTGCACCTCCAAATTCTTAGGATTTCCCGTAGCCATGTTCAAAAAGCTCAGAGGCGTCTTTTCCAACGATCTGTCGATCGACTTGGGAACTGCCAACACCCTGATCTATGTAAAAGATCAAGGGATCGTCCTTAACGAACCCTCAGTTGTCGCCATTCGCCAAGAGCGCGGGAACGCCAAATCGGTCGCTGCTGTCGGTCATGCCGCCAAGCAGATGCTGGGTCGTACCCCGGGTAACATCTCCGCCATTCGCCCGATGAAAGACGGCGTGATCGCCGATTTCTACGTGACCGAGAAGATGCTGCAGCACTTCATCAAACAGGTTCACGACAACAACTATTTCCGCCCCAGCCCGCGCGTGCTGGTGTGCGTACCCTGCGGCTCCACCCAGGTGGAACGTCGCGCCATCAAGGAATCCGCTCTGGGCGCCGGCGCCCGCGAGGTTTACCTGATCGATGAACCCATGGCTGCCGCCATCGGTGCCGGCCTGCCGGTCTCCGAAGCGACCGGTTCCATGGTGGTGGACATCGGTGGCGGTACCACCGAAGTGGCCATCATCTCCCTGAACGGCGTGGTCTACTCCCAGTCCGTCCGTATCGGTGGCGACAAGTTCGACGAAGCCATCATCAGCTACGTCCGTCGCAACTACGGCAGCCTGATCGGGGAAGCCACCGCCGAGCGCATCAAGCACGAGATCGGCTCCGCCTATCCGGGCGAAGAGGTGCGCGAGATCGAAGTACGCGGTCGCAACCTGGCCGAGGGTGTGCCCCGCAGCTTCACCCTGAACTCCAACGAGATCCTGGAAGCGCTGCAAGAGCCGCTCTCCGGCATCGTCTCCGCCGTCATGGTGGCCCTGGAGCAATCCCCGCCCGAGCTGGCGTCCGACATCTCCGAGCGCGGCATGGTGCTGACCGGTGGTGGCGCCCTGCTCAAGGACATCGACCGTCTGCTGATGGAAGAGACCGGCATCCCGGTCGTCGTGGCTGAAGATCCCCTCACCTGTGTCGCCCGTGGCGGTGGCAAGGCGCTGGAGCTGATCGATATGCACGGTGGCGATCTGTTCCACTACGAATAAGACCCAAAGCCGGCCGAGCGCCGGCTCTTTTTTGACGACTCATGAAACCCATCTTCGGTAGAGGCCCTTCGCTTCAGTTACGGTTGTTTCTCGCCGTCATCATCTCCGTCGCTGCCATCGTCGCGGATTCCCGCTTCGGTGTGTTCAGCCATGTCCGCGTTTATCTGAGCTCCCTGGTGAGCCCGCTGCAATACATCGCCAACGCCCCCGGCACCCTGCTCGACACCATGTCGACCCAAGTGCAGACCCGCGCCGATCTCATCGAGCAGACCAAGCAGCAGGAGCAGCAACTGTTCACCCTGCGCTCGCGCCTGCTCAAGATGGATCAGCTGGAGCACGAGAACCAGCGTCTGCGCGAGCTGCTGGGGTCGCCGGTACACAAGGAGTCCCGCAAGATGGTGGCCGAGCTGCTGTCGGTGGATTCCGACCCCTTCAGCCATCAGGTGCTGATCAACAAGGGGGCGCTGGACGGCGTCTACAACGGCCAGCCGGTGATCAACGATCAGGGGGTGGTCGGTCAGGTGCTCCACGTGGGCTCCACCACCAGTCGCGTCCTGCTCATCACCGACTCCAGCCACGGCATCCCGGTGCGGGTGTTGCGCAACGACTTGCGCGCCATCGCCTCCGGCAGCGGTGAGCTGGACAAGCTGGAGCTGCGCAACCTGCCCCGCAACACCGACGTCCAGGTCGGCGATCTGCTGGTCACCTCGGGCCTGGGCGGCCGCTTCCCGGAAGGTTATCCGGTGGCGACCGTGACCCGCTCCGACTACGTGGAGGGCAAGCCCTTCGCCCAGATCGAGGCCAAGCCGCTGGTGGCGCTGGACCGTCTGCGCTACCTGCTGCTGCTGTGGACCGACAAGAAACCGGAAGTACACGACAAGGATGCCCTTGAGCCTGCGGCGAGCGCCTCGGCGGCCACGGCAACCTCGGCGGCGGGGGCGACGCGCTGATGCTGCAACCCGCCAGCGGCAGGATCTGGATCTGGTGTTCGATCCTGCTGGCCCTGTGCCTCTCCATCCTGCCGCTTCCCTTTCAATTCGAACCCTTCCGTCCGGACTGGCTCGCCATGGTGCTCATCTACTGGGCGCTGGCGCTGCCGCACCGGACCAACGTCGGCACCGCCTGGGTGGCGGGCCTGCTGCTGGACGTGCTGCTCGGCAGCACCCTCGGCGTGCGGGCCATGGCCATGGCCATCACCACCTACCTGGCGGCATTCCAGTTCCAGAAGATCCGCAACTTCTCCCTCTGGCAGCAGGCGCTGATCATCGGTCTGCTCTCCCTGGTGGGGAAGATCACCGTGTTCTGGGCGGAGCATCTGTTCAGCCGGGCCAGCCTCAACTTCGCCTACTTTTGGTCGACGTTGACGACGATGTTAATATGGCCCTGGATTTTTATGGTCTTGCGCAAGGTGCGGCGTCGCTTCAATATCAAGTGAATGTGAATAAAAACAACGCATTGTAACTGCGCATCGTCTCATTGAGTGAAGTATGAACAAGCACAACGAACTGCAACTCTATCTCGCCTCGGGCTCCCCCCGCCGGCACGAGCTTCTGACCCGCCTGGGCTACCGTTTCGAGGTCCTCAAGCTGGATGTGCCGGAGCTGCGCAACGACGGTGAGAAGCCCCAGGATTACGTCTGCCGGCTGGCCCGCGACAAGGCCATGGCCGGTGTGGCCGCGGCGCCGACGGCGCTGCCTGTGCTGGGGGCCGACACCATAGTGGTGCTGGGGGAGCGGGTGCTGGAGAAACCCTCCGACCTGCTGGACGCCAAGGACATGCTGGAAGCCCTCTCCGGGCGGGTACACCAGGTGATGACGGCGGTGGCTCTGGCCACCCCGGAGCGGTGCGATGTGCGGCTGGTCACCACCAACGTGGCGTTTCGCAAGCTGGACGAGGCCGAGATCGAAGCCTACTGGCGCACCGGCGAGCCGTGCGACAAGGCGGGCGCCTATGCTATCCAGGGCATTGCCGGCAAATTCGTCAGTCGCCTCGAGGGGAGCTACAGTGCCGTGGTCGGTCTGCCCCTGCTGGAGACGGACCTGTTGATCAAGCAACACCTCGAGCAGACCCGGTAATCCTCTCGTCAGCAGTGCGCTGCTGAGTTACCCGTTGTTCGTCGTGCCAGAATTCAAAACTAGAAAGGCAAGGTAACTTATGTCGGTAGAACTGCTGGTAAACGTCACCCCCTCCGAAACCCGGGTCGCCCTGGTCGAGAACGGTCTGCTGCAGGAAGTGCATGTGGAGCGTCAGGCCAAGCGCGGCATCGTGGGCAACATCTACAAGGGCAAGATCAGCCGCGTGCTGCCCGGCATGCAGGCCGCCTTCGTCGACATCGGCATGGACAAGGCCGCCTTTCTGCACGCCTCCGACATCGTCCCCCATACCGAGTGCGTGGCGATCAAGGAGAAGGAGCAGTTCCAGGCCGGCAACATCGCCGAACTGGTGCGCCAGGGGCAGGACATCATGGTACAGGTGGTCAAAGACCCGCTCGGTACCAAGGGGGCCCGCCTCACCACCGACATCACCCTGCCATCCCGTTATCTGGTCTTCATGCCGGGCAGTGCCCACGTGGGGGTCTCCCAGCGCATCGAATCCGAGGCGGAGCGCGAGCGCCTCAAGCGCACCGTGGCCGGCTATGTGGACGAACTGGGCGGCTACATCATCCGCACCGCCGCCGAAGGGGTGGGGGAGCAGGAGCTGGAGCAGGACGCCGCCTTCTTGAAGCGCCTGTGGCGCAAGATCCTCGAGCGCAAGCAGAAGTACCCCCCCTGCAAGATCCTCTACGAGGATCCCAGCCTGGCGTTCAGGGTGGTGCGTGACTTCGTCGGTGCCGAGCTCGACAAGATCCGGGTCGACTCGCGCCAGAGCTTCGATCAGCTCAAGCGCTTCACTGAGGAGTACGTGCCCGAGCTTGCCAACAAGCTGGAGTACTACACCGGCGAGTCGCCGATCTTCGATCTCTACGACGTGGAGAACGAGATCCAGCGGGCCCTGGAGCGCAAGGTGGAGCTCAAATCCGGCGGCTACCTCATCATCGACCAGACCGAAGCCATGACCACGGTGGACATCAACACCGGGGCCTTCGTCGGCCATCGCAATCTGGAAGAGACCATCTTCAACACCAACGTCGAGGCCACCGCCGCCATCGCCCGTCACCTGCGCCTGCGCAACCTCGGCGGCATCATCATCATCGACTTCATCGACATGCAGTCCGAGGATCACCGTCGCCGGGTGCTGCACAGCCTGGAGCTGGCGCTGGCCAAGGACAGGGCCAAGACCAACGTCAACGGTTTCTCCCAGCTCGGGCTGGTGGAGATGACCCGCAAGCGCACCCGGGAGAGCCTGGAACACGTGCTCTGCGCCGAGTGCCCCGAGTGCAAGGGGCGCGGCCGGGTCAAGACGGTGGAGTCGGTCTGCTTCGAGATCCTGCGGGAGATCATCCGGGTCAACCGCGCCTACGACGCGGATCAGTTCACCGTCTATGCGGCCCCCTCGGTGGCCGATTACCTGCGGGGGGAGGAGTCCCACAGTCTGGCGGAGCTGGAAGTCTTCATCGGCAAGCAGGTCAGGGTGGTCTCCGAGCCGCTCTGTGGGCAGGAACAGTTCGATGTGGTGATGATGTAATTGGTCTATCGCTGGCTGAGTCGGGGCTGGTTGGCCCTCGGAGTCTTCTTCGTGCTGCTGGCCGTTCTGGTCAGCGTGGTACGACTGGGCGGCCCTTTGCTCAACCAGCACCGAGCGGCCGTGATAGGGACCCTGCTCGGAGAGAGTCAGCTCGAGGTGAGCGTGGATCACGTCGGGCTGGAGTGGACTCCCCGCGGCCCGGCCATCGGGCTGGAAGGACTGGCCATCGCCCCCGATTCGGGGCGTTTCTCCCTGCGCCTTGGCAAGGTGTGGGCCCACCTCGACTTCTGGCGCTCCCTCAACGAACTCAGACCGGTGTTTGGCCAGCTGATCCTGAGCGACGGCAACATCGCGCTGGACATGACCCAGCCCGCCACCCCCGTCAGCGGGAAGAGCGCGAACCAGCAGGAGGCCCTGCTGCGCTTCCTGCTGACCCAGCTCTCCACCTTCGACATTCACGACACTCGCCTGAGCCTCACCACGGCACTGGGGGAGGTGCGCGCCCTCGACATCGCCCAGTTGCGCTGGCAGAACCGCGGCAAGCGGCATCAGGGGGTCGGCAAGGCCTATCTCATCAACGGGGTGGGGGAGAGCACCCTGGACCTCATCATCGATGTGGATGCCCCCGAGGTGCGGCTCGACCGCCTCAAGGGCCAGCTCTATCTGGGGGCCCGGGAGCTGGACATCAGCCCCATGCTGGCCCGGATCCACGCCGGCGCGCCGCCGGTGAGCGGCCAGCTCGACTTCCAGCTCTGGAGCGAGTTCGAGAAGGGCAGGCTCGGCAACTCCCTGCTGGCCTTTGGCAACAACCACCTGATCTGGAAAGACGAGATCAAGGGGGAGCCGCACCGCCTCGACCTGCAGGGGGGCAAGATCCAGCTGCGCCGGGACGGCGAGGCGTGGCAGCTCGCCAGCCACGACGTCATCTTCAAGCTCGATGGCGCCACCTGGCTACACAGCCGCCTGCAGCTCGAGCGCATCGGCTCGCGCATCCAGGGCTATGTGCCCGCCATCGATCTCGACCAGATTGCCAACCTGAGCCAGCTGGTCTCCGGCCTCTATCCCGAGCTGACCGAGACCCTCAAGCGCACCCGGCCAAGGGGCCAGTTGCAGGAGCTGGTCCTGCAGGCCGACGGGGACTGGCAGGGGCTCTCTTTGCAGGGGCAACTGCGCGGCTTCGAGACCCGGGCCTGGCACGATGTGCCCGGTCTGCAAAAGCTGGACGGCGACTTCTGGCTGACCCCGAACGGGGGACGCGCCCGCCTGATCCTGGGCAAAGGCAAGGTGGATCCGGCCCGCCACTTCAAGGAACCCATCCCGGTGGACAGCCTGAGTGCGGCCCTCGACTGGTGGCGGGCGCCGCAAGGCTGGGTGCTCTATGGCCAGGACATTTCCCTGGACAACCCGGATCTGCGCCTCGCCAGCCGGTTTCGCCTCGAGCTGTTCGAGCACCCCTTCCTCGCCCTGACCGGGCGGATCGACGTCAAGAACGCGGCCCATGCGGATCGCTACTACCCCCTGGCGGTGATGGATGAGGGGCTGGTGAGCTACCTGAGCGGCGCCATCAAGGGGGGCAAGGCCAAGGGGGCCGACCTGCTCTGGTACGGCGAATTCCGTGACTTCCCCTACGACAACGGCAAGGGCGTCTTCCAGGTGGCGGTGCCGCTGCAACAGGCCACCTACGAGTTTTTCCCGGGCTGGCAGCCGCTGACCGACCTGCAGATCGATCTGCTGTTCCAGAACGCCAGCCTCGACATGAACAGCCGCGCCACCCAGCTCGGCAAGGCCAGCTCCGACTCGGTGCACGCCTGGATCCCGGACCTCTATCCGGGGGCTCACCTCTACGTGGATGCCAAGGTTGAGGGTGAGGGCAAGGCCATCAGCGACTATTTGCAGGACTCGCCGCTGGGGGGATCCGTCGGTCAGGCGCTGCGGGAGGTGGAGATCCGCGGCCCCATGAAGGGCACGGTGAAGCTCGACATACCGCTGGATGGCGAGGGGGAGGTCAAGGCCAGCGGGGAAGCCAGCTTCAAGGACAACAAGGTGAGGATCGCCTCCCTGGATCTGCCCCTCGACGGGGTCGCAGGGACGCTCGAGTATGACAACGAGCAGACGCGCATTCACAACCTCAAGGCCAGTCTGTGGAACCAGCCGCTGACCCTGGATTATCAGGGGCGGCAACTGCCCCACGGCTATCAGGCCGACCTCAAGTTCCAGGGGCAGTGGGACAGCCGCCGCCAGCGCCGGGACATACCGGCCCTCGAGATGCTCCAGGGGCGCAGCAACTGGTCCGGTACCCTGGGGCTGACCCTGCCCGAGAACAAGGCGTTCAGCTTCCAGCTGGCGCTGGACTCCAACCTGCAGGGCATGGGGCTGGATCTGCCTGTGCCCCTGACCAAGGCGGCGGGTACCCGGCTGCCCCTCAAGGTGACGGCCCGTGGGCGGGATGGCAGCGCCGACATCCGCGCCGTGCTGGGGGCGGACATCGACATGCAGAGCCGCCTGGTGTACGGCGACGGCGTCCCCTACCTCAGCCGGGTGCGGGTCAACATCGGCCAGCCCGGGGCGCGGGTGATGCAGGACAAGCCCATGCTGCTCGCCATCAACCAGCAGCAGGCGGACGTGGCCGGCTGGCTGGCTCGTCTCAAGCAGTGGCTGCCGGCCGGTTCGGCGCCGAGTGACAATGCGGTGGTGGGCCCCTCTTTCTTGCCCCAGGAGTGGTGGGTGGATGGCCAGCTGGCCCGTGCCGACATCGGCAGTGCCAGCCTCAAGGCGGTACATTTCACCCTGGGGCCGGTGAACCAGGCCACCGAGGTGATGATCGACAGCCCCGACGTGATGGGGGTGGTGCGGGTGCCGGTGGCCGATGGGCGCCCCATCGATGCCAAGTTTGCCCGCATCTACTGGTCCGGCAAGGGGACCGATCTCAGCCCGGATCCCGATGAGCGCCAGGACAGGGCCATCATGAATGCCATTCCCTGGCTCACCTTCAGCTGCGTGGATTGCCGCTTCGGCGAGCTGCCCCTGGGTGAGGTGAAAGGGGAGCTGCTGCCCGGGGCCAACCGGCTGGATCTCAAGGGACTGGAGATGCGCCTGGCGGGCAGCACCCTGCGCGGCAGCGCCGAGTGGCTGGCCCGTGGCAGCCAGATGCAGACCCGTGCCAGGGTGAACCTCGAGACCCGCAACAGCGAGCTGCTGCTCAAGCGGCTCGGCTACACCTCACCCATCGGGGATGCCCCGGGCAAGCTGGCGCTGGATCTGAACTGGCGTGACGTGCCCTACCGCCTGAGCCTGCCGACTCTGGCGGGCAGTGCCGACTACCAGCTGGAGGGAGGCACCCTGCGGGAGGTCAACGACAAGGGGGCCCGGCTGCTCTCCCTGCTGAGCCTCGACTCCCTGATGCGCAAGCTGCGCCTCGATTTTCGCGATGTGTTCGACAAGGGCTTCTATTTCGAGTCCATGTCCGCCTCCGCCAAGGTCAATCAGGGGGTGGTGGAGAACAACGATTTCTACATGAAGGGGGCCGCGGGCAACCTGCGGGGCAAGGGCATCGCGGATCTGGTGCGCTGGCGGCTCGACTTTGATCTGAGCTTCTCCCCGAACCTGGGGGGCACCCTGCCGGTGGTGGCGGCCTTCTCCCTGACCCCCATCACCGGGCTCTATGTGCTGGCCCTCTCCAAGCTGCTGGAGCCCGTGGTGGACGTGGTGACCCGCATCGATTTTCGGGTCTCCGGCCCGCTGGACGCCCCCAGGCTGGTGGAGGCGGGGCGGGATCGCGCCCGCATCAAGCTCAACCAGCACCAGAAGGATGCGGTGGATGCGGTGGCGCCCGGCCTGCCCGCCAAGGAGGTCACCCCCTTCCTGCTCGATCCCAAGCATCAGGGCTCGGGTCAGCGCTGAGGGCATGTACCGGGCAGGGGGACTTTCCCCCGGCCGCCAAACCCCTCATAGTGCAGATATTGCCCCGCGAGCCGAGAAGGCCTTCTGTCACCGGTCACCGGCTCGCCCAACAGAAGGAGCGCGTCATGTGGCTAGCCGCCATGCAGTTGATTTCGGGTCGTACCTGGCAGGATAACCGGGAGCGGATCGCCGCCGAGCTGGCGAGTCTGCCCGGGGAGCGCCCCTTGCTGGTGCTGCTGCCGGAAAACTTCGCCCTCTTTGGCGAGCGGCAGGGGTATCTGGACGGGGCAGAGCCATTGGGAAATGGCCCAATCCAGCAGCAACTCTCTGATTGGGCCAAATCCCACGGCATCTGGCTGGTGGCCGGGGCCATGCCCACCGCCATCGCCGGTGCCGACCACATCCACACCAGTACCCTGGTGTTCGATCCCGACGGCGAGCTCAAGGGGCATTACCACAAGATCCACCTGTTCGACGTGGACGTGGCGGACAATCACGGCCGCTACCGGGAGTCGGAGACCTTCAGCCCGGGTGATCAGCCTGTGCTGGTGGACTCCCCCTTTGGTCCCCTCGGCCTTTCTATCTGTTATGATCTGCGCTTTCCCGAGCTGTACCGCCAGTTGGCCAGGGCCGGTGCCCGGGTGCTGCTGGTGCCTGCCGCCTTTACCGCCGTCACCGGCGAGGCGCACTGGGAACCTCTGCTGCGGGCCCGTGCCATCGAGAACCAGTGCTACGTGGTGGCCGCCAACCAGGGGGGCACCCACGAGACGGGGCGCCAGACCTGGGGCCACAGCATGGTGATCGACCCCTGGGGCCGGGTGCTGGCCTGTCGGGCGTCGGGGCAGGGCACTGTGCTGGCGCCGCTGGATGGGGCCCTGGTCGATGAATTGAAACGCACCATGCCGGTGCTGCAACACGCCCGCCTGCTGTGAGCCCGCGGCCGTGGATTTAACCGTTACGACATCTCGCATGAGAGTGGAGAGAAAGATTTGAGTCTATTGAGCCAGGTTAGTGCCTCCCTGTTGGCCCCGAACGATCTCGACGAAGGGCGGCTGCAACAGCTGCTCGGCAGCCTGATGAGCCATCAGGTGGAGTTCGGCGACCTCTATTTCCAGCGCAGCTGGCACGAGTCCTGGATGCTGGAGGACGGCATCGTCAAGGATGGCAGCTACAACATCGATCAGGGGGTGGGGGTGCGCGCCGTCAGCGGCGAGAAGACCGGTTTCGCCTACTCGGACGAGCTGAGCCTGCTGGCGCTGCAACAGTCGGTGACTGCCGCTCGCGGCATCGCCGCCGCCGGTGCGCAGGGCAAGGTAAAAGCATGGGCTCGCACCGAAGCAAACCTGCTCTACCCGGCGCTGGATCCCCTGCAGACCCTCGACAAGCAGCAGAAAATTGCCCTGCTGGAGCAGATGGACAAGTTCGCCAGAAGCCTGGATCCCGCCATCAATCAGGTGATGGCCTCCATCAGCGGGGTCTATGAAGAGATCCTGGTGGCCGCCACCGATGGCACCCTGGCCGCCGACGTGCGTCCGCTGGTGCGCCTCTCGGTGACCGTCATCGCCGAGAAGGGGGATCGCCGTGAGCGCGGCAGCGCGGGGGGCGGTGGCCGCTTCGGTTACGACCATTTCCTCGAGCTGGACGGGCTCGAGAGCCGGGCGTTTGGCTATGTGCGCGAAGCGGTACGCCAGGCGCTGGTCAACCTGGAGGCCATCGACGCCCCGGCCGGCACCATGCCGGTGGTGCTCGGTGCCGGCTGGCCCGGTGTGCTGCTGCACGAGGCGGTGGGTCACGGTCTGGAAGGGGACTTCAACCGCAAGGGCTCCTCCGCCTTTGCCGGGCGCATCGGCGAGCAGGTGGCTTCCAAACACTGCACCATCGTCGATGACGGCACCCTGCCGGGTCGGCGCGGCTCCGTCTCCATCGACGACGAGGGGACGCCGGGGGGTTACAACGTGCTGATCGAGAACGGCATTCTCAAGGGTTACCTGCAGGACAAGCAGAACGCCCGCCTGATGGGGGTGCCGCTCACCGGCAACGGCCGCCGCGAATCCTACGCCGCCCTGCCGATGCCGCGCATGACCAACACCTACATGCTGGCGGGTCAGTACGATCCGGCGGAGATCATCGCCTCGGTGAAGAAGGGCATTTACGCCCCCAACTTCGGTGGCGGCCAGGTGGACATCACCTCCGGCAAGTTCGTCTTCTCCGCCTCCGAGGCCTACCTCATCGAGGATGGCAGGATCACTGCGCCCATCAAGGGGGCGACCCTGATCGGCAACGGCCCCGAGGCGATGAGCCAGGTTTCCATGGTGGGCCGTGATCTCGCGCTGGATCGCGGGGTCGGGGTCTGCGGCAAGGAGGGGCAGAGCGTGCCGGTCGGCGTCGGCCAGCCCACCCTCAAGCTGGATCAGCTCACCGTGGGCGGCACCCAGTAAGGGGCCGCAGAACAAGCAGCAGAGAGAATCCATGCTTACCCTGTCAAAAATTTCCAATATCCGCAGTCAGCTCTCCCCCAGCGAGCTCAAGATCGCCGATTACATCCTGGCGTGCCCGGAGCAGGTGACCCACTTCTCCTCTCAGGAGCTGGCGCAGCAGGCTGACGTCAGCCAGTCGAGCATAGTGAAGTTCACCCAGAAGATCGGGTTCAAGGGCTTCACCGCCTTCAAGCTGGCGGTGAGCGAGGATCTGGGGCGCAAGCACGCCATCAAGACCGACAACGTAGGGGATCTCTACAACGGCATCGGCCGGGACGACGATCTGGAGACCATGGCCAAGAAGCTGGCCCAGGAGAAGATCAACTCCATCGTAGAGACCACCCAGGCCCTCGACAATGCCACTTTGGCGCGGGTGCTGGACGTCATCAACCAGGCTGGCCGGGTCCAGCTGGTGGGGATCGGCGGCTCGGCGCTGACCGCCAAGGATCTCTGGTACAAGCTGCTCAAGATCGGGGTCACCACCCTGTTCGCCCAGGACAGCCACGTGCAGATCTCCATCGCCCAGACCCTGGGCCCGGGGGACGTGCAGCTGGTGGTCTCCTATTCCGGCGCCAGCCGGGATGTGCTGGCGGCGGCCGAGCTGGCCAAGCGCAACGGCGCCACCCTGATCGCGGTCACCTCGTTTCGCAACACCCCTCTGCGGCAGATGGCCGACATGGTGCTGGACACGGTGGCCGACGAGAACGAGCTGCGCATCTCCTCCATCTCGTCGCGTACCGCCCAGAACACCATCACCGACATCCTGTTCCTCGGTCTGGTGCAGCGCCGTGACGAGCAGGCCTGGGCCCTCATCGATGGCACGCGGGACGCCATCGACCGTCTCAACAAGGAGTGACGCGGGCCCGGCTGCAACAGACGCCGAGACCTGCCTAAAGAGAAAAACCACCCGCCTGCGGGTGGTTTTTTTATGGGCCAGTGCCGGCTCAGAGGGCGAGAGCCCAGCGCAGGAAGGCCTTGCGCTGAGCCTCGTCGGCGGCGAGGTAGCGCCGTTGCAGTTCGGGGTCGACGGGCACGGCGCCCGGGGTGGCTGCGGGCAGCACGGGCGTGACGGCTGGCAGGGCGGTGGCTGCGCTGGCTGACCCGTCGTAACGGGCCAGCAGCGCCTGATAATCCGTCATTAGACTGTCCTGGCTGCGGGGGAGGGTGGTTGCCGACAGGGGGTGGCTACCCTCGGGGGTCTCAAGCCGCAGGTTGGGGTGGGTGGCAAAGTGGCGAATGGCCCGGGAGTCGGCCAGCGGCGGAGTGGTCAGTTTCAGGGTGCCGCTGGCGGGCAGGGTCAGGGTCAGCAGCAGCGGGGCGGAGCGGACGCGCCCCTGGCTCTCGTTGGTGGAGCCGGGGTCGAGGGGGCTGTCGAAACGTACCAGCAGCCGGGTGTCGCCAGCGGGCAGGGTGAGCGCTCGATCGAAGGGGGAGACCTGGCCCCGGGATGAGGCCAGCAGGACGAGGGTGTCTGCCAGCTCCAGCCGGGCGGCCTGGACCGACAGGGTCATGGGCAGCAGCAGGATGAAGAGGAACAGGAGGCGGATCATGGGGAGCTCCAGCAGAAAGAAAATGCCGGCCAGAGGCCGGCAGGGGATCAGAACTCGTAGCGCAGGCCGAGGTGGTAGAAGCTCTCGCTGTTGCTGCTGCCGCCAAAGCTGGTGATGGTGTTGTCAGCCAGACCATCCTCGCCATCACGGAACACGTAGGCGCTGTAGAGGGAGGATCGCGGGGTGAGCTTGTACTGCAGCTCCAGGGTGGTATCCCGCAGACTCATGCCGTCTCCCCCGTCGTTGTCGAGGTGACGATAGCCTGCGCGGGCTGCCCACTTCTGGCTGATGTCGTAGACAGCGGTCAGTTCCCATACCTTGTCCTCACTTTCTGCCCGGCCGTTGCGATAGCTCACCTGATCCTTCGCGTAGAGGGCGCCCAGCATCAGCGAACCCAGGGTGTAGCGGGCGCCGATGCCGCTGAAGCGGTACTGGTCGGCGTCGGGATCCACCTTGCTGGCATCGGTCTGGGCCGCCTTGCTCTGCTGGTAGGCGATGACCGGTGCCAGCTTGCCCGCCGCGCCGAGGTCGAAGGTGTAACGCAGGGCGCCGTTGTAGCCGTAGTCGAGATCCGAGGTGCCGTTGCCGAGGATGTAGGCTAGCGATACATCCAGATTGCCGAGGGTGTTCTGGTATTGCAGGGTACCGTCCTGGCGGAACACCTGGACCGCAGTGGAGTCCACTTTGCTGGCCTGGCGCGCCATGGAGACATCGGAGGCGGCAAACACGTCGCCGATGTCGGTGAACATGATGAGGCCGGAAGAGACCCGGTCACCTTGCCCCACTCGCCGCCATCGAGCCCGGCCCAGACGTAACGGGCGGTGAGGTCGCTGCTGTTCTTCTGCACGTTGTTGGCGTATTCGGCGGCATTGACCTGGTACTGGGCCATGCCGATCACGGCCACCTGCTCGTTGACAGTCTGGCGGGCGGTAAAGCCGATGCGACCGTCGAAGTCCCCCTGGCTGTTGCCGTTCTTCTTGTCCGAGACGTTGAAGCCGAGGCGACCGTAGAGATCGACGTTGGAGCCGTCATCGGCCTGGTAGGTGACGGCGGCCTGCGCCGTACCGGCGGCAAACAGGGCAGGAATGGCCAGGGCAAGCATGGACTGTTTCATTGTTGTCTTTCCTGTGTGGGCTCTTGTGCCAGAGCCGGGGTGAGTGAAGCCGTGACCCCGATTGCTCGGGGCCAGATAGCCAGCTGGATAGAGGAGAGAGGGTTAGCTCAGATCGACGTTCTTGCAGCCGAAGAGCAGGGTGAAGAGGTAACCGCCGAAGTAGGCAACCGCCAGACCGAGGCCATAGACCATCATGCCGGGGAAGATCCCCTGGGCCGAGGTCATCAGCGGCAGCGCGACGATGCCGGAAGGGCCGAACACGGTGTTGAGGCCGACCGGAAGGCCCATCCAGGAGATGAGACCGACCACGAACCCCCCCAGCGATCCGCCGCAGCAGGCGGTGATGAAGGGTTTGACCCGCGGCAAGGTGACGCCGTAGATGAGCGGCTCACCGACCCCGAGCAGGCCGGGGATGATGGTGCCCTTGACCTGGGTGCGCAGCAGGGAGTCCTTGGCTGCGCGACTGTAAAGCGCCAGGGCGGCGCCGACCTGGCCGGCCCCTGCCAGCGCGAGGATGGGGAAGAGGGAGTTGAAGCCCTGGGCATCCATCAGTGCGAAGTAAACGGGCACGAACCCCTGGTGAATGCCGAACATCACCGAGATGAGGAACAAACCGGCCAGGATGGCGGTACCGAACGGGTTGCCGTTGAGGTGGATGAAGAGCCAGGACATGCCGTTGTAGAGTTGCACCCCCAGGGGCATGATCAGGACGAAGGTGACGGCCCCCATGATCAGCAGGGTGATGCAGGAGGTGAGTATCATGTCGAGGCTGTCCGGCATGAAGCGACGCACCTGGCGTTCCACCGAGGCGCCGATGATGCAGGCGATCAGCACCCCGATTATGTTGCCACGAGGATCAATGTGGTGGCCGAAGAAATCGGTGATGCCTGAGTAGATGCCGCTGGTGGCTTGGGGGTCATAGCCCATCACAAACAGGGAGGCCAGGATGGCACCGTTGACCCCGGAGCCGCCGAACGCCTTCTGGGCGTTGTAGCCGATGAGAATGCTGAGGAAGCTGAACAATCCCTTGCTGAACAGCTTCATGTAACCGACCAGCTCCACCAGCATGCCGCTGGTGGCTGCGCCGTCCTGCAGCAGGGTCTGTTCGATCAGGGTGGCCAAGCCGAGCAGCAGCCCCGCGGCGATAAAGCCGGGGATCAGTGGTGTAAAAATGGTGGCAAACTTGGCCAGGAAGCGGTGGGCCGCACTGCTCTGTTTCTGCTTGAGTGCCTGCTTGTTGGCCGAGGCGATGTCGCCAAGCTCGGTGGGGGCCGCAGCCGGAGCCTCCAGCGCCCCCAGTCCTGCGCTCAGCATGTCGTTCATCAGCTCGCAGGCGGCCTGGGCCTTGCCCGGCCCCAGCACGATCTGGAACTGGTTGTCGCTCTCAATCACCCCCATGACGCCGGCGATGCGCTTGATGGTATCGCGATCCGCATGCAGGCTGTCCGCCAGGCTCAGTCGCAATCGGGTCATGCAGTGGCCGCAGTGAGTGATGTTGTCCCGGCCGCCGATGGCCTGGATGATCTGGCCGATCATGGTGTCAGTTATTTTTGCCATAAAGAACCCAGTCAGTCTGTGGTGTCAGCAGGGTGCCTGGCACCCTGTTCTCGTTATGTGATGGTCATCCCTGGCCTGGCCAATGTGCGGTTGGCCGATCAGTGGGTGCATTGGCTGATGAAGCCGTTGCTGCTCTGCAGACGGGTGCGGGCTTCGTCGGCCGTGAGTCCGGCCAGGATCATCACGATGGCTGTCTTGCAGTGGTTGTCCGCCTGCGCCAGCGCCCGCTCCGCCACGGCGCGCTCGCAGTCGGTGGCCTCCATCACGATGCGTTTTTGCCGCTCCACCAGCTTGGCGTTGGTGGCTTCCACGTCCACCATCAGGTTGCCGTAGACCTTGCCGGTGCGGATCATGGCGCCGGTGGAGAGCATGTTGAGGATCAGCTTCTGCGCCGTGCCCGCCTTCATGCGGGAGGAGCCGGTGACGATCTCGGGGCCGACCACCGCCACCATGCTGATGTCGGCGGCCCGGGCCAGCGGGCTGCCGGGGTTGCAGCTGATGCTGCAGACCGTGGCACCCACCGCGCTGGCGTGGGCCATGGCGCCCAGTACGTAGGGGGTTCTGCCGCTGGCGGCGATGCCCACCAGCACATCGTTGGCGCAGAACTGGATGTTCTTCAGATCCCGGGCACCCAGCTCTGCGTCATCCTCGGCGTTCTCGACCGCCTGCAAGATGGCCTTGTGGCCGCCAGCAATCAGGCCTATCACCTGCTCGGCAGAGACGCCATAGGTGGGCGGGCATTCACTGGCATCCAGGATGCCGAGCCGGCCCGAGGTGCCGGCGCCGATATAGACCAGGCGCCCGCCCTTGCCAAAGGCTGCCGCGATGGCATCGACCGCCCGGGCGATTTCGGGCAGCAGTTGGCCCACCGCCAGCGCCACCTGCTGATCCTCCTGATTGATGACGCGCAGCATCTCCAGGGTCGACAGCTGGTCGATTTCGACGCTGGCCGGGTTGCGGGTCTCGGTAATCATGCTTGATAGGTCAATGGTCATCGTTTCCTCTGCTTAAGGTCATCGCCACTCCCGGCGTAAAACATCCCTCTCGATGATGAACATGATCATCGATTTTTGATTTCTATGATGAGATCAATGTCGCATAATTAATTATTCCGTTAATTTCTAATTATTAGCTGTGAAAATTCCTGCACGGAGAGGGTTGGGTGGGACTGGGGTGATGCCGATGGCACTAGAGGGGGGAGAGGCTGAAGGGCAGCCAATAAAAAGCCCCGGCAGGCGCCGGGGCTGGGAAAGGGCTCGGGTCAGTTGACCGAAATGGCGCGGGCGTCGATGAAGAAGCGGGCGTGGCCGTGGTCATCCACCCTTATCTGGGCGAGCAGGCGATCCTTTCGCTTGAACTCCCATCCTGTCTTGATCCGGGTCAGCGCGGGGCTGGCGGCACCGACCACATTCAGATACTCATGAAACAGGCTGTAGCTTCCAATCTCGGTCAGCATCTTTTCCATTTGCATATCTCCTCAAGTAATGGGCTCAGCACATGCCACGCTAGCGGCAACCTTCTGAACCCTGCCTGTACAAAAACCAGACTACCCCATCAAGATGAAGGCAATATGATCAGGCGCAAGATCAGGAGGGATTTGCACGAAAAATGACACCGTTTTCAATCAGGGCTGGCGCGGCACGGCGAGATGATCGAAGGCGGTGGATCCGGCATGGGACGGCAAGGCGGCAGCGGGTTGTTCCATCACCTGACCATGGAAGACGGGATCCTGCGCCACCTCCTTGACGCCGTTGATGCAGAACTGCATACCCATGCACACCAGCAGGAAACCCATGATGCGTGTCATGGCGTCGATGCCGGTGGCACCCAGGATCTTGCACACGGGATCTGCCAGCTTGAGCACACCCCAGCTGATCAGGCTCATCAGGGCGAAGGCGGTGACCATGGCGGCATAGATGACGACGCGATCGGCCTCGGCCGGCAGCTCGGCGATCTGGGCCGCGCCGCTGATCACCAGCGCCATGGTGCCGGGTCCGCACATGCTGGGCATGGTGAGGGGCACGAAGGCGATATTCTGGTTGGCCTCGATCCCCGCAGACTGGTTTGGCGAGGGGAAGAGCATGCGAAAGCCGATGAAGGCGATGATGAGGCCACCGGCCAGGCGCAGCCCGGGAATGGAGATCCCGAACAGATCCAGGATGGAGGATCCGATGAAGAAGCTGACGCACAGGGTGGCGAACAGATAGAGGGTGGCCATGTTGATCTGGCGGCGGATGTGCTCGCGGGACATGCCCTTGCTCAGTCCCAGCAGAAGGGTGGCCGTGGTGGGCGGGTTGACCATGGGCAGCAGGGCCAGCAAGGCGAGAAAGACGACCTGGAAGAACATAGTGGACCTCGGGCAGGTGGACGGATTGGGGTGAGCTGGCAGGTCCGCAGCGGACCGCCACCCGGTCGATGATATCCGCAAAGAACAAGCCCCGACAGTGCGGGGCTTGCTTGGGAAGGATCAGGCGGCCTGCGGGGTGGCCTGGCGTTGGCCGCGCTGGCGCAGCCAGAGCCAGATGCCGAGTACGAAACCGAGGGCGGCCAGGCTGACCACATAGTGGGAGGGGGCCAGCACATCGTTCTTCATCCAGAGGGTGACCAGCATAGGGGTCAGGCCGCCGAAGATGGCGTAGGCCACGTTGTAGGAGAACGACAGCCCGGAGAAGCGCACCACCGGCGGGAAGGCATTGACCATGACGTAGGGCACGGCGCCGACGATCCCCACCGCAAAGCCCGCCAGCATGTAGAGGGGCACCAGCTGATCCGTGCCCGCCGCCAGGCTGTGGTAGAAGGAGTAAGTGGCACCGGCCAGCAGCAGGGAGCCCAGGATGAAGGTAGGACCGCTGCCGATGGCATCGATCAGGCGGCCATAGACGATGCAGCCCAGGGTGAGGGCGACGATGGCCAGGGAGTTGGCGGTCAGGGCATCGGCCGGGCTGATGCCGTGCACCTTCTGCAGATAGGTCGGGGTCATCAGGATCACCACCACGATGCCGGCGGAGAGCAGCCAGGTCAGCAGCATGGAGACGACGACGCTGCCCTTGTGTTCACGCAGCACCGTCTTGAGGGGCAGCTCCTCGGCCAGGGACTTGTTGGCCTGCATCTCGGCGAAGACCGGGGTTTCGTGCAGCCAGCGGCGCAGGTACATGGCGACGATGCCGAACACGCCGCCGAGCACGAAGGCCAGACGCCAGCCCCAGTCGCTCACATCGCCCGGGCTCATGCCACGGTTGATGGCGGTCGCCACCAGGGAGCCGAGCAGGATGCCGGCGGTCAGCCCCGCGGTGAGGGTGCCGCAGGCGACACCGACTCGGCGGGCGGGCACGTGCTCGGCCACGAAGACCCAGGCACCGGGGACTTCCCCGCCGATGGCGGCCCCTTGCAGGATCCGCAGCAGCAGCAACAGCAGGGGGGCGGCGATGCCGAGCACGGCGTAGGTGGGCAGCAGGCCGATCAGCAGGGTCGGCAAGGCCATCAGGATGATGCTGAGGGTGAACATCCGCTTGCGGCCGATGAGATCGCCAAAGTGGGCCATGATGATGCCCCCCAGGGGGCGGGCCAGGTAGCCGGCGGCGAAGATGCCGAAGGTCTGGAACTGGCGCAGCCACTCGGGAATGTCGGCCGGGAAGAAGAGCTCGCCGATGACCACGGCGAAGAAGACGAAGATGATGAAGTCGTAGAATTCGAGGGCGCCGCCCAGCGCCGCCAGGCTCAGGGTCTTGTAATCCTGTCGATTGAGGGGGCGACCGTGGTCGTGCGATGTGCTGACTTTACTCATATCCTTATGTTTCCCATCGTTTTTTTAGTTATTCTCCCCGGTGTGCTGCGGGGATACGCTCACCCACGAGGGTATGCTTTTGTGTCCCGCAATGTAAATCGCACAATTCGCAACACTGTCTTGCAGCACGGTGCGGCAAGTAGCTGGAGAGATCATGACGAAGAAAAAGGTACTGCTCTCCTGGAGCAGCGGAAAAGACAGCGCCTGGGCCTTGCATCGCCTGCGCCAGGATCCGGCCATCGAGGTGGTGGGGCTGTTCACCACCCTCAACCAGGCGTTCGAGCGGGTGGCCATGCACGGGGTGCGCAAGCAGTTGCTGCTGGCACAGGCTGAGTGTGTGGGCTTGCCGCTGACCACCATCGACCTGCCCTGGCCCTGCAGTAACGAGGAGTATGGGCGCATCATGACGGGCTTCATCGCCGATGTGCAGGCCAAGGACATTTACCACATGGCGTTCGGGGATCTCTTTCTTGAGGATGTGCGCGCCTATCGGGAGCGGCAACTGGTGGGGACCGGCATCACGCCGCTCTTCCCGCTCTGGGGCAGCGACACGACCGAGATGGCGCAGGCGATGATCGACGCCGGGCTCAAGGCCAGGGTCTGCACCCTGGATCCGGGCAAGCTGGACGCCGGGTTAGGTGGTCATGAATTCGGTCCGGCCTTGCTGGCTGCCCTGCCCGCCGGGGTGGATCCCTGCGGCGAGAACGGGGAATTTCACACCCTGGCCTGGGACGGCCCCATGTTCCTGCATCCCTTGCCCATCCGGGTGGGGGAGACGGTGCTGCGGGACGGCTTCGTCTTCACCGATCTGCTGCCCGCCACCGCCTAGTCGCGATTGGACTCCCGCTCGCCCTTGTCGTCGTTGTAACGCAGGGCGATCTCGTGGAACTGCTGGTGGATGCGGGCAAAGGCGTCCGTGATGTCGGGGTCGAAGTGATTGCCTCGTCCCGCCAGTATGATCGGCACCACCTCCTGGTGGGACATGGCAGCCTTGTAGCAGCGCTTGCTGATGAGGGCGTCGTACACGTCGGCCAGCGCCATCAAGCGGGCCGAGAGCGGGATCTCGTCACCGTGCAGGCCATAGGGATAGCCGGTGCCGTCCCACTTTTCGTGGTGGTAGCAGGCGATCTCCTTGGCCAGTCGCAGAAATTCCACCTCTACCCCCAGCGCCTCCTCGGCATGGACGATGGCCTCCTTGCCGAGAATGGAGTGGTGCTTCATCTGGGCAAACTCGTCCGCATCCAGCTTGCCAGGCTTGAGCAGGATCCGGTCTGGCACGCCGACCTTGCCGATGTCGTGCAGCGGGGCCGATTTGAACAGCAGATCGATGGTCTTGGGGGTCAGCTCTGCACGAAAGCGGGCATGCTCGCAGAGGGTCTCCGCCAGCAGCCGCACATAGTGCTGGGTGCGCAGGATATGGTTGCCGGTCTCGTTGTCGCGGGTTTCGGCAAGAGAGGCGAGGGAGTGGATGGTGATGTTCTGGATCAGTTCGTTCTCCCGGGTGCGCCGCTCCACCTCCTGCTCCAGAAAGGCGTTCTGGTCGTGCAGCAGATCCCGCGCCGCTTTCAGCTCCAGGTGGTTTCTGACCCGGGCCAGCACGATGGCGGGGGTGATCGGCTTGTGGATGTAGTCGACGGCCCCCAGCGCCAGGCCGTGCGCCTCCGCACTCTCCTCCACCTTGGCGGTCAGGAAGATCACCGGGATCTCCCGCACCTGCGGCATCTCCTGCAGCGCCTGCATCACCTGATAGCCGTCCATCTGGGGCATCACCACGTCGAGCAGGATCAGATCCACCCGGGTGCCGGCCGAGAGGATCTCCAGCGCCCGCTGGCCGCTGATGGCGACCTTGACCCGGTAGTGGGGGCTGAGCAGGGCGCTGAGCAGGGAGAGGTTCTCCGGTGTGTCATCGACCACCAGCAGGGTGGGTTTGGTATCGGGATCCAGCAAGTTGAGCATGATGGCGCCTCACTCTTGGTTGAACAGATCGGGTCTGAGGGCCCGGACTTGTTGCAGATATGCCAGGGCATCGGCGAAGCGAAAACGGGTCATGGCATCGTGCATGGCCGGTGCTGCCTCGCCCAGCAGGGGAGCGAGCCTGGCCTGATTGTGCTGGAACAGGATGAAGGCTTCCGCATCGTCTTCCAGCAGCAGCCCGGTCAGCTGGTGCAGCAGGGGGGCCAGCTCGGCGGGGGTAGCCTCCGGCAAGCCGGGGGTGGCAGGGGCCGGCAGCAGTGTCAGCAGGCTGGCGGCCAGTTGCTGCTGCTGTTGCAGCCCCAGCTCGGCCAGCGGCAGCAGGCTGGTGGCATCGTCTCCCCGGGCGAGGGCGCTCTCCAGCCGGGCCGAGACATCCTGCAGCGACCCGGCCCCCAGCGTTGCGGCTATGCCCTTGAGGGTATGGGCCTGTCGATGCGCTTCTTCCCGGTCATTCGCCTGCAGGGCGGCCAGCAGGGTTTCCATCGGCTGACTCCCCTGGCGGGCGAAACGTTGCAGCAGATCCCGATACCACTCCCAGTTGTGCATCAATCGTTGCAGGGCTGGCTCGGCGTTGAGCCCGATCGCCTGCAACTGTGGCAGCAAGGCGGTGGCGGGTGATGCGTGTGAGGCAGTGAGCGTGCTGTTGACCTCGCGGCTGAAGGAGGTTGCCCAGCGCTGCAGGGCCGCATACAGCCTGTCGGGGTCGATGGGCTTGGCAATGTGATCGTCCATCCCGGCAGCGAGGCAGCGTTCGCGGTCACCGGCCATGACGTTGGCCGTCATCGCCAGGATCGGGGTGTGTTGCCCGATGTCTTCCCGCTCGCGCAACAGCCGGGTGGCGGCCAGGCCATCCATCACCGGCATCTGCATGTCCATCAGGATCAGGTCGTAGTGGGTCTGGACCACCATCTCCAGCGCGATGGCACCATTGCCGGCGATGCTGACATCGGCACCGACCGCCCGCAGCAGCTCCAGCGCGACTTGTTGATTGAGCTCGTTGTCTTCCGCCAGCAGGATCCTGAGTCCGTCGAAGCGGTAGCGATGGGTCACCTGCGGTGGTTTGAAGGTGAGTGAACTGGTTTGCTGGCCAAACAGGCCGATGACGGTATCGAACAGCACGGAGGCGCATACGGGCTTGACCAGCACCCGATCAAAGCCGGCGGCATCGGCCTGGCGAAAGACCTCTTCCCGTCCGTAGCCGGTCACCATGACCCGATAGGGACGCGGGCCCATGCCGCGGGCGATGAGGCGGCGACCGGTCTCGATGCCATCCAGCCCCGGCATGTGCCAGTCCAGCAATACCACTTCGTAAGGCTGTCCCTCCTGCTCGGCGCCGGCGATCATCTGTAGTGCCTGCTGGCCCGACTCGGCGGTGTCCACCACAAAGCTCATGCTGCGCAGCAGGGCGGCCATGATGGTGCGGGCGCTGGCACTGTCGTCGGCCACCAGCATGCGGCGCCCGCGCAGATCCAGGCTCGGCAGATAGCGGGATCTGCGCCTGCCCCTACCGAGTCGGGCGGTAAACCAGAAGGTGCTGCCCTGGCCTGGTTCGCTCTGTACCCCCACCTCGCCGCCCATCAGCTCGGCCAGTTTGCGGGAGATGGCGAGGCCGAGGCCGGTGCCGCCGTACTTGCGGGTGGTGGAGCTGTCCGCCTGCTGGAATGACTGGAACAGCCGCTGCTGCTGCTCCTGGCTCATGCCGATCCCGGTGTCCTGTACCGAGCAGTGCAGCAACACCTCCTGGGGTTGTTTCTCCAGGCAGCTGACCTTGACCAGGATCTCCCCCTGCTCGGTGAACTTGACCGCGTTGTTGGCGTAGTTGATCAGGATCTGGCCGAGGCGAAGGGGATCGCCATAGAGCAGGGTGTCGAGCTGGTGGTCGACCTCGAACAGCAACTCTATGCCCTTGGCTTCCGCCTTTTCGCCCACCAGGGTGGTCAGATTCTCCAGTACATGGTCGAGATCGAATTCGATCCGCTCCAGATCCAGCTTGCCGGCCTCGATCTTGGAGAAGTCGAGGATGTCGTTGATGATGCCGAGCAGATGCTGGGCCGAACGCTGGATCTTGCTGACATAGTCGAACTGCTGCGGATCGAGCCGGGTCTGCAGGGCGAGATGGGACATGCCGAGGATGGCGTTCATGGGAGTACGGATCTCGTGGCTCATGTTGGCGAGAAAATCGCTCTTGGCCCGGGTTGCGCCCTCCGCCAGCTCATAGGCCACTTCCAGCTCCTGGTTCTTGGCCTGCATCACCGCAAACAGCTCGTCCCGGGTCGGTTCTGCGAACTGCTGTTGCATCTGTTGCAGCAGCAGTTCATCGGGCCAGCGGGGCAGGCGATAGACCAGGGCGATGGCGTTGTCCGCGTGCGCGACCAATCGGATGCCACATGAATGGCGGCCGTCCGGCTCGGGGGGGATGGGGGCGTCAGCCGAGAGCGAGAGCCACAACTCCTGTGTGCTAGGCTCCAGCCACAACTGCAGTTGCAGCGGCTCCGTGTTCGCCACCAGCTGGCGTACCAGCTCGGAGGTGGCGCCCGCCAGCGGTGCCACGAAGGTGGGGCTTCTGTCGAGGCAGGTGAGTACCTGGATCACCTTGCGCCGGGCGGTGAGTGCTGCCGCCGGGCCTGACAGCAGGGTTTCGCCGATCAGTTGCCGCATCTAGTCCTCCTTTCCTGCCAGCACGCGCAGCACGATGCAGCTGGCATCGTCGGTGCTGCGGCCACTGTGGGCGATCACCTGGCGTGCCAGCTGGGCGGGCTCGGCGGCCAGATCCAGCGCACCGTCGCGCAGGTTGAGGGATTCGCTGATACCGTCCGAATAGAGCATCACCACGTCCCCCGCGACGAGCTGCTGGCGCTGCAGCAAAGGGGTGGGGAAACGCTCCCCAAGCACCCCGTCGCGGGAGATGCCGCGCCAGGGTTCGTGGCCGCGCAGGCAGATGCGGGTATTGCCGATGCCGGCATAGCTCAGCTCACCCCGTTCGCCGTTGACCAGGGCCACGCCGGCGGCGGCGCCCCGGGTACCGATGCAGTGCTGGTGCAGCAGTTGCAACAGGCGGGCCGGTTCCTGCTCGTGGGTTTGCTGCAGCGCTGCCTCCAGCACCTGTACCAGCTTGTTGGCCGAGGCACCGTGGCCGCTCACGTCGATCAGGATCAGCGATACCCCCTCCGGCCCCGGTCTGATGAAGGCCAGATCACCGGAGACCCGTTCCGGATAGCAGGGGCGGTTCTCGCTGGCCCATGTCAGTTGCAGGCCGGCGTGCAGCTGGCCTGTGCAGGCGAGGGGAGCGATTGGCCTGGATACCAGAGGGGCCGCGCCCAGCCACTTGCGGGCCTGTACCAGAGTTCCCCCTTCCGGCGGGGTGCTGATGGTGAGTTCCGACATCATGCGGCGCACGCCGGGCAGGCCTAGCCCCAGGGTGCCCGAGGTGCTGTAGTGGTCCTGCATGGCCTGATGCACATCCCCAATGCCGGGTCCCTGATCGCGGGCGATGATGTCGATGCAGGGACGCCCGCTGGGATGGTGGAGGGTGAGGGTGATCTCCCCCCGCTCGGCGTATTTCAGGATGTTGCTGCCAAGCTCGGAGACCACGGTGGAGAGCATGGCACGGTCCACCTCGGGCAGGTTGGCGATGAAGGGGAGGCGGCGTACCGCCATCACCGTCAGGTGCAGGTCGATGTCGTGGCGCAGCGGGTAGCTGGCTTCTTGAAGGCTCTGTTCCAACTGCATGATGCGCTACTCCTCATCCTTGAGCGTCCTGCGAACATGGGCGAAGGCATCGTCCATGTCGAGAAAGCAGCGCAGCGGCCCGGGCTCGGCATCGGCCAGCGCCAGGAAGGCGGCGATCCCCGCATTCAGCCCCACCAGCAGGCAGACGGCACCGAGCAGGCGGCACACCTCGGCCAGTTTGCGTACCTGCCTGAATTCGTGGTGATCGAGCAGCATGACCCCGGAGAAGTCGAGCAGTACCGCGTGCTGGCGGCCCAGCATCAGCCGCTGGGAAAGGGCCTGCATCAGTTGCTGTATGCCCTCGTCACCGAGGTCGGGACGCATGCTGACTACGATGCAGTCGGCCACGTCGGCGATGCCCAGATCATTGTTGAGCAGCATGCATCTCTCCTAGAGGGTGGATCCGACCCGCTTGAGGGCGATCTCGAAGGCATCCCGCAGGGTCGCCGTGGTACGGATGTCGCCGACAGAGACCCCCAGCTCCACCATGGTGCGGGCGATGGCGGGCGAGACGCCGGAGATGATGGCCTCGCACCCCATGAACTGGGTTGCCTTGGTGATCTTGATCAGCTGGTTGGCGACGCCGGTATCCACGGTGGCGACCCCGGCGATGTCCAGCACGAAGACCCGGGCCCGGGTCTCGGCAATCTTGGTGAGCGACTTGTTCATCACGTCGGCGGTGCGCATGGAATCGATGATCCCCACCAGCGGCAGCAGCAGGATCCCGTCCCAGATGGGGGTGACCGGGGTCGACATCTCCTGCAGCGACTTGTGCAGCTCCTCGCGCACCCTGGCGGCCTCTTCCGCCTCCTCCATGGCGCGCTTGAGCTGGTGATGCTGTTCTACTTGGGCTGTGATGTCGGTGGCAAACTTGACGATCTTGCTGGGCTTGCCGGTGAGATCCAGCACCGGGTTGTAGGAGCCCTGGATCCAGATCTCTTCACCCTGTTTGCCGATTCGGCAGAACTCTCCCGCCAGGAATTCACCGCGGCGCAGGGTTTCCCAGAAGGTGCGATAGTCGGCCGACTGGGCGTAGTCGGGATCGACCAGCAGCCTGTGGTGCTGGCCCTTCAGCTCTTCCAGCTGATAGCCCACAGTCTCCAGGAAGCGGGCATTGGCATCGAGGATGATGCCATCCAGTGAAAACTCCACCTTGCCCATGACCCGGCTCAGGGCGTTAAGCTGCCCCTCGAAGTTGGCGTTCATCTGCTTCTGTTCGGTCAGGTCCATGGTGTATTCGATGACCTGAACCAGCGCGCCCTGTTCGTCCAGCAGGGGGCTGCAACTGCCTCGCAGCCATATGTCCCGCCCCTGCCGATCCCGGCGGCGAAACTCTCCCTCCTGTGCCTGCCCCGTTCGCAGCGCCTGCCAACGGGCGGCTTCGTCGGCGGATTCTTCTGCCTCCGAGGGGAACAGCATGCTGTAGTGCTGACCCTTGAGCTCGGCCAGCTGGTATCCCATGATGGCGAGAAAGCGGGGGTTGGCATCCAGAATCAATCCGTCTGGCGCGATCTCGAGCCGGGCCATCAGCTGGTCGACGGCCTCCAGTCTGGCCTGGGATGAAGCGGGAGTGACAGTATTCGAATGGGTAGCTGCGGTGTGCACGTCCATGGCATCTCCGGTAAATGGTGCAATTGATTTGAATGCCATTAGAAGGCGTACAGCAGTTATAGCCCACCGGGGCGAGAGCGGGGGACAAGAAGTGCCGAAAGAGCCTGCTGGTAGGGGGGGCTTGGGCCTGGGGAGTTCGTCATGAACACCTTATATCGGGATTAATGTCATTATCGCCCCGCTTTGCCCTGGTTGCCGCCAGCCTGACCCTGCCCGCCGTGGCAATCGAAATCCCGACCAGCCCCGCCGGTGTCATTGCGGTGAGCCTGGCCCAGCAGGCCCCTTTCACTGGGTGTCGGTGACGCAGATTGCCAGGAGCCTGGATGGGCTGCTGCCGATGGCGGTGGGTTTCGACATCGACGACACCCTGCTCTTCTCCTGCCCGGGGTGCTATCGCGGCAAGCAGGCGTTCTCCCCCAATGGTGAGAGCTACCTGAAGAATCCGGCCTTCTGGGAGAAGATGAGCAACGGCTGGGACGCGTTCAGCGTGCCGAAAGAGGTGGGCAAGGCGCTCATCGCCATGCACTTCCCGCGCGGCGATCACATCTACTTCGTCACCGGCCGTTCGGCCAACTCCACCTACTTGCCCCTGCCGCTGGCTGGCGCATGGGAGGAGGAGGTGATCGTCAACTCCCTGTACTGAGGTTCCCATGCATGGCAAAAGGGCCGGATCCTGTCAGGTTCCGGCCCTTCTTTTGGGCGTCTAGCGGGCGGCGAAGGTGTCGCAACTGGCGGGCTTGCCGCTGTCAAAACCGCGTTTGAACCAGGCGAGGCGCTGGGCCGAGGTGCCGTGGGTGAAGCTGTCGGGAACGACCCGGCCCTGACCTTGCTGCTGCAACCTGTCGTCGCCGATGGCCTGGGCGGCATTGAGCGCCTCTTCCAGATCGCCGCGCTCCAGCACCTGCTCTTTTTCCATGTAGTGGCCCCAGACCCCGGCGAAGCAGTCCGCCTGCAGTTCGAGCTTGACCGACAACCGGTTCTGGGCGACCTGGCTCAGCCCCTGTTGCTGCTGGCGCACCTTGGTGGAGATGCCGAGCAGGTTCTGCACGTGGTGGCCCACTTCGTGGGCGATCACATAGCCCTGGGCGAAGTCGCCGTCGGCCCCCAGCTTGTCGCGCATGTCCTGATAGAAGGAGAGATCGATGTAGACGGTGCTGTCGGCCGGACAGTAGAAGGGCCCCATCACCGACTGCCCCTGGCCGCAGCCGGTGCGGGTCGCACCGCGATAGAGCACCAGTCTGGGGGCCTGATAGTGGTTGCCGCTTTGCTGGAACATCTCGTCCCAGGCGTCCTCCGTGGAGGCGAGCATCACCGAGGTGAAGCGGGCGAGGGGATCGTTTGCAGCCTGGGACGAGTTCTGACGCTGGGGCTGGCTCTGCGGGGCCGGATCCTGCAGCAGGGGGCCGAGGTCCACGCCGTAGTACCCCGCCACCATGACCACCACCAGCAGGATCAGACGCCCCTTGCCACCGATGGGCAGGCCGCCGCCCCCGTTGCCGCCTTGCTGGCGTCGGTCTTCCACATTGTTGCTCTCACGGCGATCTTGCCAGCGCATATCCCCATACTCCCGTCATTGGTGGTGGCAGTAATGATAATGGCTGGCGCCGGGGCTTGCCTAATCGGCCCGGGTCATTCGGCCCAGGGCATCTCGGGCAGGCTGTCGAGAAACTCGCCGTAACGGACGAGGTTGAAGGGGCCCTGTTCGGCTTCCATGGCCATGAGTTCGGCGCCCAGGGCGCAGGCGATGTATTGCAGCGCCTCTTCCCGAGGGGTGCCCTTCATCACCAGGCGCATCAGGGTGGCTTTCACCTGGAGGGGATGGCCGTCGGCGAGCTGGTTCTCCACCATCTCCAGCAGTGTCTCTTCATCAAAAAATTCGGGGGTATCGGTCATGGCCGTTCTCCTGCCTGTTCCATGGGGTGGGCAGTATAGCGGGGACGCGGCTCCCGGGGCGAAAATATCGTCCGGGTCTTGCCAAGGAAGCGGGGCGGGAGCAGTCTTGGACACTCTCTACTGCCGAACGAGCCCATGTCATGATCCTCTCCGAGCGCCTGGAACTGCGCAAACTGACCATTGTCGATGCCCCCTTCATTCTCGAACTGCTCAACGATGGTGATTTTCACCGCTACATCGGCGATCGCGGGGTGCGTACCCTGGCGGATGCCGAAAACTACATCCAGCAGGGGCCTGCGGTCAGTTATGCCCGCCACGGTCACGGACTCTATCTGGTGGTGCGGCGGGAAGACGGGGCCAGGCTCGGCATCTGCGGTCTGATCAAGCGCGATACCCTGCCCTGTGAAGACATCGGCTATGCCTTCCTGCCCGCCTGGCGCGGCCAGGGCTATGCCATCGAAGCCGCGCGGGCGGCCATGGCAGATGGCCGTGAACGGCTCGGCATCGAGCGGGTGGTCGCCATCGTCACCCCGGGCAATGAGCGCTCGGTCCGGCTACTCGCCAAGCTGGGGCTGAGTCAGGGCAAACGGGTTAGGCTGGGAGCCGGCGAGGAGGAGTGCCTGCTGCTGGAGGCGCCGGACAAGGAGACTTGCGGGGTCTAGTCATCGCTCGGGTGGTGAGGCCATGCAGACTATGACGTCAGGCAAGGAGGCCGCCGTGAGTTGCGGCCTGTCTGCATCGGGCGCTGCCTGGGCAGGCAGGATCAGTTGAGCTCTTCGATGGAGAACTCGCCGGCGATGCCATCACAGGAGATGGCGAAGCCGCCGCTGAAGCGGGTGCTGAACTGGATCAGGAACGCATCGTCGTCGTGCTCTTGCACGGGCAGGTTGATGGGTTTGCTGCGACGCAGGGGTTTGCGGATCTGTACGTGTTTCATCATGGTATTTCTCTATATAAATTAAGTGTTTGCTCCTTGTATTGGCAAATGTCAGGTCAATGGGCGCGGTCAGCACGATGGCGGACGAGCGCGCAGGAATACCCAGCCCGGTTCAGGGGCGTCTGCACTTTCAAGGAAGGCGCCAAGGACCACGCGGATGCATGATGCTACTTGGGAGTGGGCAGATCGGGTCTGCACCGTGAGAGCCGGGCAACGCAGGCAGACAGCCTGAACGGTTCTCAAGGCGAGTAAATCAGAAGAAGGTTATGCGGGTACTGGCAGGATTCATCGTGAGGTGAAGCATTGCGAACATAATCAGGGCTGATTAACTAGCCGGCGCGCATTCTCTCCTCGAAATGTGTAAAAAGCAAACACTAATTGTGCGTTCACCCAATCATTCCCTGTTTTTCACTGCCACGGGGACGGCAAAAGGGCTCCCGAGGGAGCCCTTTTCATTGCCGGTCAGGGACGGGCTCAGGCGTCGCCACAGGCCTTCTTGGCGGCGGTGATCATGGGGGTAATGGTCATGCCCTGTACCACGATGGAGAACATCACCACCGAGTAGGTCATCACCAGGATCACCTGGCGCAGATCGACGTTGTGTTCCGGGATCATCATGACACCGGATGGCAGGGCCAGGGCCATGGCCATGGCCAGGCCGCCACGCAGGCCGCCCCAGGTGAGGATGCGCACCGAGAAGGTGTTGTAGCTGCGGAACTTGCGGAACGCCACATAGGGCAGGGAGACGCTGATGAAGCGGGCGGCCAGGCAGAGCGGCACCGCGATGACCAGCAGGATCCAGTCGCGCCAGGCCAGATCCAGCAGCACCAGTGCCAGACCGATCAGCAGGAACAGCAGGGCGTTGAGGAACTGATCCATCAACTCCCAGAAGTGATCCAGGTGGTGCTGGCTCTGCTCGGAGAAGCCGGAATGACGGGTCCAGTTGCCGATCATGATGCCGGTCACCACCATGGCCAGGGCGCCGGAGACGCCGATCATGTTGGCGAAGGCGAAGCCCGCGGTCGGGATGCAGAGGGTCAGCAGCAGCTCCAGGGAGCCGTCGTCGGTGGCGCTGATCATCACGTGGGCGATGAGGCCCAACACGGCCCCGAACAGGATGCCGCCGAGGGCCTCATGCAGGAACAGACCGGCCACGCTGCCGAAGGTGGGCTCCACGCCGCCAAAGGCCACGGCAAACACGGTGGCGAAGATGACGAGGCCGACACCGTCGTTGAACAGGGATTCCCCCTCGATCTGGATGGCGATCTGGGGTGGCGCCTTCATCTTCTTGACGATGGCCAGTACGGCGATGGGGTCGGTGGGGGAGATCAGGGCACCGAACAACATGCAGTAGACCAGCGGCAGGTCCCAGCCCAGCAGCTTGGCGATGAACCAGAAGCCGTAGCCGATGAGGAAGGTGGAGAGCAGGGTGGCGGCTATGGCCAGAATGGTGATTTCCCACTTCTGGCTACGCAACGCCTTGAGGTTGATGCCAAGGCCGCCGGCGAACAGCAGGAAGCCCAGGATCCCCTTCAACAGGAAGTTCTGGAAGTCGATGCTCTCCATGGTCTTGATGGCGAGAGGCTCCAGATTGAACCAACCCAGTTTGCCAAACAGCACCAGCAGCGCGGAGATCAGCATGGAGCCCGCAGTGATGGCGATGGTGGTCTGGATCTTCACAACATACTGGTTGGCAAAGGCGATGAAGATCGCCAACGCTGCCAGGAAGCAGAGTGTGTAGTAGACGCTCATAGTTATTTTTCTCTTTGGTAAACAGCAAGCACGTATCCCTCTTGAGGACGGGCATAGGGTACTCCCGGGTTAGATCATGCTCATTACCTATTTATGGTTATATTTAATCGTCACCACGGACAGATAGACGGCTAGATTTCCATTTAATTTGATTGCTGCTAGGATGGGCATCACGCAGTTGCATGGATGTAAGGGGTACGAGCGGTGTCGAGCAGAGAGTCGAACAAGAAAGCGGATGTCACAACCAGGCTGGAAGCCTGTCTCAAGGAGCGGATCCTGATCATCGACGGGGCCATGGGCACCATGATCCAGGGTTACAAACTCGGTGAGGCGGACTATCGGGGGGAGCGGTTTGCCGACTGGCATACCGACATCAAGGGCAACAACGACCTGCTGGTGTTGAGCCGTCCCGCCGTCATTCGCGAGATCCACGACCAGTATTGTGCCGCCGGGGCCGACATCCTCGAGACCAACACCTTCAACGCCACCCGCATCGCCATGGCGGACTACGAGATGGAAGCGCTCTCGGCCGAGATAAACCGGGAGGCGGCCCGCCTGGCCCGCGCCGTGGCGGACGAGTGGACCGCCAAGGACCCGGCGAAACCGCGCTTTGTGGCAGGGGTTCTGGGCCCCACCAACCGTACCGCCTCCATCTCGCCGGACGTGAACGATCCGGGCAAGCGCAACGTCACCTATGACGAGCTGGTGGCCGCCTACACCGAATCGACCCACGCCCTCATCGAGGGCGGTGCCGACATCATCCTGATCGAGACCATCTTCGACACCCTCAACGCCAAGGCGGCCGCCTTCGCGGTGGACCTGGTGTTCGAGGAGCTGGGTTACAGCCTGCCGGTGATGATCTCCGGCACCATCACGGACGCCTCCGGTCGTACTCTCTCGGGCCAGACCACCGAGGCCTTCTACCACTCCCTTCGCCACGTCAAACCGGTCTCCTTCGGCCTCAACTGTGCGCTGGGGCCGGACGAGCTGCGCCAGTACGTGGAGGAGCTGTCCCGCATCAGCGAGACCCATGTCAGCGCCCACCCCAACGCCGGTCTGCCCAATGCGTTTGGCGAGTACGATCTGGACGCGGTCGAGATGGCGGAGCATATCCGCGAGTGGGCTTCGAGCGGCTTTCTCAACCTGGTGGGCGGCTGCTGCGGCACCACCCCGACCCACATCCGCGCCATGGCGGACGCCGTGGCGGGCATCACACCCCGCGCCCTGCCGGATCTGCCGGTGGCCTGTCGGTTGTCGGGCCTGGAGCCTCTCATCATCACGGCGGACTCCATGTTCGTGAACGTGGGTGAGCGGACCAACGTCACCGGTTCGGCCAAGTTCAAGCGCTTGATAAAAGAAGGGCTCTACGACGAGGCCCTGGACGTGGCCAAGCAGCAGGTGGAAAACGGCGCCCAGATCATCGACATCAACATGGATGAGGGGATGCTGGACGCCGAGGCGGCCATGGTGCGCTTCCTGAACCTCATCGCCGGGGAACCGGACATCGCCCGGGTGCCGGTGATGATCGACTCCTCCAAGTGGGAGGTGCTGGAGGCGGGCCTCAAGTGCGTGCAGGGCAAGCCGGTGGTCAACTCCATCTCCATGAAGGAGGGGGAGGACAAATTCATCGAGCAGGCGAAACTGCTGCGCCGCTACGGCGCCGCCGTCATCGTCATGGCGTTCGACGAGGTGGGCCAGGCCGATACCCGGGCCCGCAAGTTCGAGATCTGCCAGCGTGCCTACCGCATTCTGGTGGACCGCGTCGGCTTCCCGCCGGAAGACATCATCTTTGACCCCAACATCTTCGCGGTGGCGACCGGCATCGACGAGCACAACAACTACGCGGTGGACTTCATCGAAGCGGTGAAGGACATCAAGGAGCACCTGCCCCACGCCATGATCTCCGGCGGCGTCTCCAACGTCTCCTTCTCGTTTAGGGGCAACGAGCCGGTGCGCGAAGCCATCCACGCCGTCTTCCTCTACCACGCCATCAGGAACGGCATGGACATGGGGATCGTCAACGCGGGCCAGCTTGCCATCTACGAAGACATCCCGGCCGAGCTCAAAGAGAAGGTCGAGGCGGTGGTGCTGAACCTCAATTCGGACGCCACCGAGGCGCTGCTGGCCATCGCAGAGAAGTATCGCGGCGCGGGTGCCCAGGCGGAGGATCCGCGGGATCAGGCGTGGCGCAGCTGGCCGGTGGGCAAGCGGCTCGAACACGCCCTGGTCAAGGGGATCACTGATTTCATCGAGGAGGATACCGAGGAGGCGCGCGCCCAGGCCGAGAAGCCGCTGCACGTCATCGAGGGGCCGCTGATGGATGGCATGAATGTGGTGGGCGATTTGTTCGGCGCCGGCAAGATGTTCCTGCCCCAGGTGGTGAAGTCGGCCCGGGTGATGAAGCGGGCGGTGGCCTACCTGCAACCCTACATCGAGGCGGAGAAGTCCGGCGGCTCCAGCAACGGCAAAATCGTGCTGGCCACCGTCAAGGGCGACGTGCACGACATCGGCAAGAACATCGTCGGGGTGGTGCTCCAGTGCAACAACTTCGAGATCGTGGATCTCGGGGTCATGGTCTCCTGCGAGACCATCCTCAAGACGGCCCGGGAAGTGAACGCCGACATCATCGGCCTGTCGGGCCTCATCACTCCGTCCCTGGACGAGATGGTGCACGTAGCAAAGGAGATGGAGCGTCAGGGGTTCAAGCTGCCGCTGCTCATCGGCGGTGCCACCACTTCCAAGGCCCACACCGCGGTGAAGATAGAGCAGAACTACTCCGAGCCCGTGGTCTATGTCTCCAACGCCTCCCGCGCCGTGGGGGTGGCCCAGAGCCTGCTGAGCCCGGAGCTCAAGCCCGCCTTCGTCGCCCGCATCGACAAGGAGTACGAGATTGCCCGGGATCAGCATGCCCGCAAGCAGCCGCGCTCCAAGCCGGTCAGCCTGGCCCATGCCCGGGCCAACCGCCATCAGCTGGACTGGGTGGGCTATGAGCCCCCGGCGCCCCGGGAGCCCGGCGTGCAGACCTTCGAAAACGTGCCCATTTCAGTGCTGCGCCCCTACATCGACTGGACGCCGTTCTTCCTGAGCTGGGAGCTGGCGGGCAAGTTCCCCCGCATCCTGGAGGATGACGTCGTGGGGGAGGAGGCGACGCGCCTCTACGCCGACGCCAACGCCATGCTGGACCAGCTGGAGAAGGATCAGAGCGTGCGCTGCGCAGGCATTGTCGGCCTGTTCCCCGCCAACGCCGTGGGGGACAGCATCGAGGTCTACACCGACGAGTCCCGCACTGAAGTGAAAAAAGTGCTGCACCACCTGCGCCAGCAGAGCGAGAAGCAGGGCTTCCCCAACTACTGTCTGGCGGACTATGTGGCGCCGAAAGAGAGCGGCAAGGCCGACTGGATCGGTGCCTTCGCGGTGACCGGCGGCATCGGCGAGGAGGCCATCGCCAAGGCCTACAAGGCGGACCACGACGACTACAACGCCATTCTCATCCAGGCGGTGTGCGATCGCCTCGCCGAGGCCTTTGCCGAGTACCTGCACGAGCAGGTGCGCAAAGTGCACTGGGGCTATGCCCCGGACGAGGCGCTCAGCAACGAGGAACTGATTCGCGAAAATTACCAGGGGATACGTCCGGCGCCGGGCTACCCGGCCTGCCCGGAGCACACCGAGAAGGGGAGCATCTGGGAGTTGCTGGACGTGGAGCAGGCCATCGGCATGCAGCTCACCGAGTCCTACGCCATGTGGCCGGGGGCAGCGGTGTCGGGCTGGTACTTCTCCCACCCCGAGAGCAAGTATTTCGCCGTGGCCCAGATCCAGCAGGATCAGGTGGAAGACTACGCCATGCGCAAGGGGATGACCCTGGCAGAGGCCGAACGCTGGCTGGGGCCCAACCTGCATTGATCCCCGTCTGCCCCGTCTCACGCGGTGCGGGGCAGGCGCCGGGTACGCACGCCATATCGAGGTTGCCATGAAGATTGGATTTGTCGGTCTGGGGGCCGTAGTGCAGACAGCCTATCTACCTGCACTCACCGCACTGGCGGAAAATCCCGAGATATGGGGTTTTGATCCCGCCATCACCCTGCCCGGCGTCATGTCTGCCTCGACCCTGGAAGCTCTGCTGGCCGAACCCCTGGATCGGCTGGTGATCGCCACGCCCTCCCTGCTGCATCTGCCCGTGCTGGAACAGGCACTGGCCAGCGCCATTCCCCTCATCCTGGTGGAGAAACCCGTGGTGGCCACCCTGGCCCAGCACGATCGCCTGCACGCCCTGCTGGCGGACCCCGAGGTCGCGGCCAGGGTGCTGGCGCTGGATCACTGGATGGCCCGCAATGCCGTCCAGCAGTTGCTGCTGAGCGGCAAACTGGATGAAGGCTGGCAGCCTCGGGAACCAGGCTGCGCCGGGGTCGGGCTGGCCACCCTCGCCGATATCAGCGCGGTGGAGGGCTTTTTGCTGGAACCCTGCGGCCTGGACGAGGCGGGGCATCCCTATGCCCTCAACTTCGCCACCGGCGAGCCGGATCGGCGGCTGTTGCGCCACCCGGACGGTGTCATCCTCGACATCGGCACCCATCTGCTGGCGATGATCCGGGAACTGCTGGTGGCCCTGGGTGGGGACGACCGCCTGCACCTGATCGCGGAGGGCGTCTGCGACCGGCTGGGGCAGCCCATCCGGCGCGGGGATCTGGAGACTGCCGAGGGGCGGGCCTGCCTGCGCGGCGAGGCGGCAGGGGTGCCTCTGACCCTCTGGCTCGACAAGTATGCAGGTCCCGGGGTGGAGAAGAAGGGGCTTTGCCTGCACTTCAAAGACGGGCGGCGCATCGAGCTGCTTCGCCGCGGCAACCTGGAGTGGTTGCACCATCACGACGTCGACGGGATGCGGGGCTGGCAACATGAGGGGCCTCTCTATCGCCACTGCATCGCCCAGACCCTGCTGGCCCCCGTGCCTTTGGGAGGCTGGGCCGGCACCACGGCGCGCCGTTTGCAGGAGGTCGCCCTGCTGCTTGAGTTGCAGCAAGGGCTGCGCGGCCCCCATTGACGTCGCTGGCGTCATCGGGCATGAGGGCTGGTGGCTGGCGCCGTCTTGCAGAACGGTCTCTGGCTTTGGTCCGTCTTGAGTGCGGCACTCTCGGTTTTTGCCCGTTCTTGCAGAACCGCGCATGGTGAGGGGAAAGGATTGGCGTTGCCAGTCGTTCATGGCACCTTATACTCTCCAGTCCGATTATCAGGTCTGCCATTTCCATGAATATTGCCATTTTATCCCGTGAGCCCAACAACTACTCCACCCGCCGTCTGGTCGAGGTGGCCCGGGCCCGTGGGCACCAGGTCGAGGTGCTCGACACCCTGCGCTGCTACATGAACATCGCCTCCCACAGCCCCTCCATCCATTACGAAGGACGGGAGCTGGAGAGCTATGACGCCGTGATCCCGCGCATCGGTGCCAGCATCACCTTCTATGGCACCGCCGTGCTGCGCCAGTTCGAGATGATGAGCACCATGGCCCTCAACAGCTCGGTGGCCATCTCCCGCTCCCGGGACAAGCTGCGCGCCATGCAGCTGCTCTCCCGTCACGGCATCGGCCTGCCGGTGACCGGCTATGCCCACAGCACCCACGACGTACCGGATCTCATCACCATGGTGGGGGGGGCCCCCCTGGTGGTGAAACTGCTGGAGGGCACCCAGGGGATTGGCGTGGTGCTGTGCGAGACCCAGAAGGCCGCCGAGAGCGTCATCGAGGCCTTTATCCAGACCAACAACAACATCCTGGTGCAGGAGTACATCCGCGAGGCCAACGGCGCCGACATCCGCTGCCTGGTGGTCAACGGCAAGGTGGTGGCCGCCATGCGCCGCCAGGCCCAGCCGGGGGAGTTTCGCTCCAACCTGCACCGGGGCGGCACCGCCGAAGCCATCAAGATCACGCCGGAAGAGCGTGCCACCGCCGTGCAGGCCGCCAAGATCATGGGGCTGGACGTGGCCGGGGTGGACATCCTGCGAAGCGCCCGCGGCCCGCTGGTGCTGGAGGTGAACTCCTCCCCCGGCCTGCAGGGGGTGGAAGCTGCCTCCGGCAAGGACGTGGCGGGCAAGATCATCGAGTTCCTCGAGCTCAAGGCGAGCCGCAAGCACAAGCCGGCGGAATGAGTCCCAAACGAGTGTCAGACAGGTAAACACAGGGCGCCCTCGGGCGCCTTGTTGCTATCTGGGGGGGGGGCTGGAAGGCAGCGGGCTTGCCGGGAAGTGTCTCCCTTCTCCCGCTGTGTTGAACAGCCGGGGAGAAGGGCCGGGGATGAGGGGGCTATGCCGCCCCGGGGGCGCCGGGGATCATCACCAGCCGAGCGCTGAAGACCCCATCCACCAGGTGGGTCTCAATCTGCCAGCCCAGCTTCTCGCAGATGCGCTGGATGATGGTGAGGCCGCAGCCGTAGCCGAGGATCTGATCCGGCGCGGCGGCGGTGGGGTTGCTGATGGTGAGCACCTGCTCGTGAAGGGTGATCTCGATGTGCCCCTCGGCGTAGCTCAGGGCGTTTTTCAAGAGGTTGCCGAGGGCGATGGCGAGCAGGGAGAGGGGGGCCTGCACCTCGCTCTCCTCGTCCAGTTGCAGGCGAATGTCCAGCGTCTCCCGTTGCAGCAGGGGGGCGAGGCGGGTCAGCTCCCGGCGAATGAGCGGCGCCACCTGCTGGGGCGGGCGCTCCACGGCCTCCTTGCGTCCCAGCAGCAGGAAGGTTTCGGTGAGCAGGGCCATCTCGTCGGCGGCGGCGCGGATGCGGCTGACGGCGCGGGCTGCCGGGGCGGGCAGGTCATTCACCTTGCCGAGCAGGGCCGCGGATCCCTGGATCACCATGTTGGGGGTGCGCAGCTCGTGGCTGGCAAAGCGGCTGAACTCCTGTTCACGGGCAAACACGGCGGCTACCTCGTGCTTGCCCGCCAGCAGCGCCTGCTCTATCTCTCGCAGCTCCTGCCAGGGGGCATCGGGCACGAAGTCCCCCTGATCCGGGGTGAGGTGGGCGACCCGCTGGCGCAGCCGCTCCAGCGGCCTGGTGATGTGACGCACCAGCCAGATGCCGAAGGCGAGGCTCCCCAGCAGCAGAGCCAGGCCGATGAGGCGGGTCACCAGATGCAGCTTGGCTTCGTAAGGGTCGAGGTAGTCGTCCGCATCGTCGTTGAACACCAGATAGAGCAGCCCCTGACCCGAGGGGTGGGCGCGTACCAGGAAGTGCTTGTCCTCCCGACCCAGCTGATGCTCGAAGAAGCCGGGGCTCTGGTAGGCCTTGAGCCAGGCGGGCAGGCGGCCCGCCTCTGTCCAGTAGCTGGAGAACTGGCGCGGGCTGGGGGCGGGGGCCGCCATCCCGAGGCGCAACCAGTCGTCGTCATAGCGGGTTGCCTCCGCCTCCAGCCAGTGGCGCAGGCTCAGCTCCTCCATCTTGTTCTCGGCCACCACCATCAGCAGGCTCAGGATCACCAGCAGCAGCAGACCGGCCCCTCCCAGCGCCAGCACCAGGCGCCGGCGCAGGCTCGGCAGACCGGAGGCAAGGGGCGGCGTCGGGTTCGTCATGGGGTCACCAGCCGGTAGCCCTGGCCGTGCAGGGTCTCCAGCATGGGGGTGGGGAAGGGCTTGTCGAGTACATTGCGCAGGGCATAGATGTGGCTGCGCAGGGCGTCTGAGTCGGGCTCCTCGTCGCCCCAGACGGTGTCGAGCACCTCCTGGCGCGTCACCAGCTGTGGCGCGCGCTTCACCAGCAGGGTGAGGATCTGGAACGGGATCTTGCCGAGTTTGAGCTCCACCCCGGCGCGGGTGGCGCGGCCGCTGGCGGGATCCACCGTCAGATCGCCAAAGCAGAGCACGCCCATGTCCCCTCTGGGGCCACGCAGGCTGAGGGCCTCCAGGCGCACCTCCAGCTCCTCCATGGCGAACGGCTTGACCAGATAGTCGTCGCCCCCCGCCCGAAAGCCTGCCAGCTTGTCCTCCAGGCTGTCACGGGCGGTGAGAAAGAGCACCGGGGTCGCGATGCCGTCCGCACGCAGCCGCTCCACGGTACGCAGGCCGTCGAGGCGCGGCATCATGACGTCCATGATGATGACGTCGAAGCGCTCCTGGGCCAGCAGTTGCAGGGCCGCCTGGCCGTGATAGGCGCAATCTACCCTGTGCCCGGCCAGCGCCAGATAGTCCATGATGGTCTCCGCCACCTGGGGACTGTCTTCCACCACCAGTATTTTCATGCTCTGATCTCCTGGTCTGCGCCGCTATTTCACGGCCATTTCACACCGGATGGGTCATCCTGTGTGCCAGTGTAACCCCGAGGATCCCCGATGAAGAAGTCTCTCCGCGCCTTCTGGTTATTGATTCTATTGCCTTTTGGTCTGGTGCAGGCGGCCGAGTTCAAGCTCACGGGCCGCACCACCTGGCAGCTTGGCCAGTTGATGGTCAATGGCATTCCCTTCGTGATCGATGAGCGCACCCGCTTCAAGGATGGCCTGGATGAGGACGATCTCGGCGGGACCTGGGTCGATCTGGAAGGGGTCGTGCAGGAGACGGCGGCAGGGGCGCGGCGGCTCGTTCGCGAGGTGGAGGCGCTGGAAGAGGGGGACGAGATGGAACTGGAAGGGCCGGTGGAAGGGGGGCGGATCTGGGGCTATGTCACCTCGGATGGGAGCCTCTCCCCGTTCGAGGGACGCTGGCTGGAGCTGGAGTGCAAGTTTGACGGCATGCGCCTGAGCCAGTGCCGGGAGGATGACTGACCGGTCAGGGCGGACCGGGAAAAATTGCCCGTCCGGGGCCATAGTTAAACCTCACCCCGTGACCCCGGACCGCCTGCCATGACCCGAACCGCACTCTGCCTGCTGCTGTTGCCCTTCTGCACCCTTGCCGACGACGCCGAGCTCTGGCTGGTGGAGCTGGAGCACAACGACGGGGTGCGCCTGCAATTCCAGGGGGCTGAGCTGGAGCTCGGCAGTGCCGAACTGCACGGCGTGGCGCAGCCGGACGGGCTAGTGCCCGGCATGCACCTCGCGATCCAGAGCCGCTACGGCGTCGCCGAGACGATCCGGGTGCTCGACGGGGCGCCGGATCCGGCGCTCGGGGCCAGCTGGCGGCGGGCGGAGGATCGACTGCTCACCCATAATCAGCAGGCATTGCTGCTACAGGATCTCGGCGTGCTGGTGTTTGATGCTGACACTCGCTGGATCAACGGCAGCGCCGCCGATCTGCAACCGGGTCGCCGCCTGGTGCTGAGCCGGGATGAAGAGGGCCGCCTCACCGACATCCTCATTCCTGACCCCGAGGATCCCCTCGACGCCGAAGAGTGAGACCTCTCTCCCTTTCCCCTTGTTAATGGCTTGTACTTTAAATTTCCCCACTTATACTGGCGCACATCTTGTCGGAGTGCTGACCGTCGAACGACGCTAAGCTGAGACCGTTAATTCGGGATCCGTGGAACCTGATCAGGTTAAGACCTGCGAAGGGAAACAAGGGTAACTTGCGGGTTACCGCGCCGGGGAAGGCACACCTTTCCGCCAGCTGGAGGCAGACCGCCTCTGGCTGGCACAGGCGCACAGGGGGAGGTTGTCCCGCCGGGCCGTCAGGCCTGCGGATCTGCCACACCGGGCAGAGGGACGGCAGAGCAGGGAAGATCCATGCCCGACTCACTCCCCCGAGCACACCCCGCCGCAAGTTCATCTTCTCCTCGAACTCCAGACAAGCAAACACCCATAACTTCAACCAGTTAATGTGAGTTTTGCTATGTCTACCAATGTTTCTGATACCGCCAAATCCAGCCGCCGCGAGCAGCGCTCCAGCGCCCAGACCTTTATCGACAACCTCAAGGGGATGGCTCACCCCAACTCCCGCCGCATCTTTATCCAGGGTTCTCGCCCTGACATCCGGGTGCCTTTGCGGGAAATCCAGCTGGCCGACACCTTCGTCGGCGGCACCAAGGATGCTCCCCAGTTCGAGCCCAACGAGCCGGTGCCGGTTTACGATACCTCGGGCCCCTATGGGGAAGAGGCCGCCCCCATCGACGTGCGCCGCGGTCTGCCGCGCCTGCGGGAGAATTGGGTGCTGGAGCGGGATGACACCGACGCGCTGGACGGGCTGAGCTCCACCTTCACTCAGGAGCGGCTGGCGGACGAGGGGCTGGATCACCTGCGTTTCGAACATTTGCCGAGCGCCCGCCGTGCCAAGCCGGGCCGCCGGGTCACCCAGCTGCACTATGCCCGCCAAGGCATCGTCACCCCCGAGATGGAATTTATTGCCCTGCGCGAGAACATGGGCCGCGAGCGGGTGCGCTCCGAGCTCCTGCGCACCCAGCATCCGGGTCAGGGCTTTGGCGCCAGACTGCCCCAGAACATCACCCCCGAGTTCGTGCGTGATGAGGTGGCCGCCGGTCGCGCCATCATCCCCAGCAACATCAACCACCCGGAAGCGGAGCCCATGATCATCGGCCGCAACTTCCTGGTGAAGATCAACGCCAACATCGGCAACTCGGCGGTCACTTCCAGCATCGAAGAGGAAGTGGAGAAGCTGGTCTGGTCCACCCGCTGGGGCGCCGACACCGTGATGGATCTCTCCACCGGCCGCTACATCCACGAGACCCGCGAGTGGATCCTGCGCAACAGCCCGGTGCCCATCGGTACCGTGCCCATCTATCAGGCGCTGGAGAAGACCAACGGCATCGCCGAGGATCTCACCTGGGAGCTGTTCCGCGACACCCTGCTGGAGCAGGCCGAGCAGGGGGTGGACTACTTCACCATCCACGCAGGCGTCTTGCTGCGCTTCGTGCCCATGACCGCCAAGCGCCTCACCGGCATCGTTTCGCGCGGTGGCAGCATCATGGCCAAGTGGTGCCTGTCGCACCACAAGGAGAACTTCCTCTACGAGCACTTCCGCGAAATCTGCGAGATCTGCGCCGCCTACGACGTGAGCTTGTCGCTGGGTGACGGTCTGCGTCCGGGCTCCGTCTATGACGCCAACGACGAGGCCCAGTTCGCCGAGCTGCGCACCCTGGGCGAGCTCACCAAAATTGCCTGGGAATACGACGTGCAGGTGATGATCGAGGGGCCTGGTCACGTGCCCATGCACATGATCGAGCGCAACATGACCGAGCAGCTCGAGCACTGCCACGAGGCGCCCTTCTATACCCTGGGCCCGCTCACCACCGACATTGCCCCGGGGTACGATCACTTCACCTCCGGCATCGGCGCCGCGCTCATCGGCTGGTACGGCTGCGCCATGCTCTGCTACGTGACTCCCAAGGAACACCTGGGCCTGCCCAACAAGGAGGACGTGAAGCAGGGGCTCATTACCTACAAGATCGCCGCCCACGCGGCTGACCTTGCCAAGGGCCACCCGGGCGCCCAGATCCGCGACAACGCCATGTCCAAGGCGCGCTTCGAGTTCCGCTGGGAGGATCAATTCAACCTGGCCCTGGATCCCGACACCGCCCGCGCCTACCACGACGAGACCCTGCCTCAGGAGTCCGGCAAAGTGGCCCACTTCTGCTCCATGTGCGGGCCCAAGTTCTGCTCCATGAAGATCACCCAGGACGTGCGCGATTATGCGGCGAAACTGGAAGCCGTGGAGATCAAGCTGGTCGGCATGGACGGTCAGCAGGAGCGGGTGGTGGCCGAGGTGGAGAGCGGCATGGCCCGCATGGCGGAAACCTTCAAGGAGACCGGCGGCGAGATCTACCATCAGGCGGCGACCCTGAAGCAGGCCGCAGGGGAGGAGGCGTGAGCAGCGAGCGCGGGGCTGTCAGCCCCGCCGACCTGTCCGCCGTGACGGCGGCCCGCCCCCTGGGCTGTGCCCTCAAAATGAGAGTCTGGACCATCGCCGGGTCCGACTCCGGCGGCGGGGCCGGCATTCAGGCCGACTTGCACACGATGCATGACCTCGGCGTGCACGGCTGCTCCGTCATCTCCGCCATCACGGCCCAGAACTCGGTGGCGGTGAAGATGGTCGACCCCGTGCTGATGCAGACCTTCGCCGCCCAGATCGATGCCCTGGGGCTGGATCTGCCACCCGCCGCCATCAAGATCGGCCTGCTGCCGACCCGGCTGCATGTGGAGGTGCTGGCACGCAGGTTGTCGACCGTCGAGGCTCCCTTCGTGGTCTACGACCCGGTGGCCATCGCCAGCACCGGCACCCCCATGGCGGAGCCCGGCATGCTGGTGGCGGTGCGCGAGCACCTGCTGCCGCGCCTCTCCTTGATCACCCCCAATGGTCCCGAGCTGGAAGCCCTGACCGGCCTGCCCGCCACCAGTCCAGAGCTGGTGCGCCTCGCCGCCCGGCGGCTGCGCGAACTCGGCGCTCGCGCCGTGCTGGTCAAGGGGGGCCACCTTGAATGGGGCGGGGATCTCTGCCTCGACTACTACCAGGATGAGACCCGCGAATTCTGGCTCGCCGCGCCGCGCCTCGATACCCGCCACGGTCACGGCACCGGTTGCGCTTACGCCAGCGCCATCGCCGCCGTGGTGGCGCAGGACTATCCGGTGGAGGACGCCATCACCCTGGCGCGCGCCTACCTGCAACAGGGCTTGGCGGCGGCGCAAGGGGTGGGGGCAGGCCCGGGTCCCATCGCCCATCTCGGCTGGCCTGCCGATCTTGCCCACTTCCCCCGTGCCGTGCTGGCGGGCTCACCGCTCGATCGCCGCTTTGGATTGTATGAAGCGAGCAGCGCCCGTCTGCCGCAGGGCCCCTTTGCGCCGACCGAACACAACCTCGGCCTCTATCCGGTGGTGGACTCGGTCAAGTGGCTCAAACGCCTGCTGGGGGCCGGGGTCAAGACCATCCAGCTGCGGATCAAGAATCTGCCCGCCACAGAGGTGGCGCCGGCCATTCGTGATGCGGTAGCGCTCGGTCGCCGCCATGGGGCGCGGCTCTTTATCAACGACTACTGGCAGCAGGCCATCGAGGCGGGCGCCTGGGGCGTGCATCTGGGGCAGGAGGATATGGAGACCGCCGATCTCGCCGCCATTCAGGCGGCGGGGCTGCGCCTTGGCATCTCCACCCACGGCTACTTCGAGCTGATGCGGGCCCGCGAGCTTGCCCCCTCCTATATCGCGCTGGGCCATATCTTCCCGACCAACACCAAGGCGATGCCTTCGCGCCCCCAGGGGCTGGAGCGGCTGCATCGCTACCGCGCCCTGATGGCGCAGTGGCCGACGGTGGCCATCGGCGGCATCAGCGAGGAGCGGGTGGCGGCGGTCAAGGCAAGCGGGGTCGGCAGTATCGCGCTGGTCTCGGCCATCACGGCGAGCGATGACTGGCAGGGGGCGACCGAGCGGCTGCTCGCCGCCGTGGGGGCGGGGGATGAGCCGCGTTCGGCCACCGTGATACGGGAGGCTGAACATGCGCTCTGATGCCGCTTCTCTTAGTGACAAAGAGTACCTGAGATACGGCCGCCAGCTGATGCTGGCGGAAGTGGGGGAGGCGGGTCAGGCGCGGCTCAAGGATAAATCCGTGCTGATCGTGGGCCTCGGCGGGCTTGGCTCGCCGCTGGCCCTCTATCTGGCCGGTGCCGGGGTAGGCACCCTCTGGCTGGCCGATGGCGACACGGTGGATTCCAGCAATCTGCCGCGCCAGATCCTGTTCGATAGCGAGGCAGTCAACCACTCCAAAGCGGAGCTGGCCCGCGAGCGCTTGGCGGTCCACAACCCGTTGGTGGAGCTGATTGCCATCAACCAGCGGCTCGATGCCGCCAGCCTGCCGGAGTTTGTGGCGGAGGTGGATCTGGTGATCGACTGCTGCGATAACCTCGCCACCCGCCAGGCCATCAACGCCGCCTGCGTGGCTCAGGGCAAGCCCTGGATCTCCGCTGCCGCGGTGGGTTGGCAGGGGCAGCTGATGGCGCGCACCAGCAGTGAGCACGCCTGCTACGCCTGCCTCTATCCGCAGGATACCAAGATCAAGGAGAGCTGCGAGACCAGTGGCGTCACCGGCCCGCTGGTCGGGGTGATGGGCTCTTTGCAGGCGCTGGAGGCGCTGAAACTGCTGCTCGGGATGCCGAGCCCGGTGGCGGGCACATTGCGCCGGTTCGATGCGTTGACCCATCAGTGGCAGACCCTCACGCTGGCTCCCGACCCCGATTGCCCGGTTTGCGGCAGCACCCACCCGGCCCTGGAGAATTAACCATGAAGATCCGATTGAACGATATCGAGCTGACGCTGCCCACCGGCCAGCGCCTGACTGAGCTGCTGGCGGTGCAGGAGATTCCCCCTCAGGGGGTAGCGGTGGCCCTCAACGGCGCCGTGCTGCCCCGTGGCCGCTGGGCCGAGACCCGTCTCAATGACGGGGATGAACTTCACCTCTTCACCGCCATCGCGGGAGGCTGACCCATGATGCTCGCAGTCCCATCTTCGAGCGCCCTGCCTTGCGGCGGGGCCTCATCTCTTCTTATCGCAGTGGCCGGAGGCTGACATGCTCAAGATTGCCGATCACACCTTCTCTTCGCGCCTCTTCACCGGCACCGGCAAGTTTGCCCGCCCGGAACTGATGGCCGCCGCCATCGAGGCAAGTGGCTCCCAGCTGGTGACCATGGCCATCAAGCGCCTCGAACCGGGCAAGACCCACGACGATATCCTCACGCCTCTTCGACAACTCGGGGTCAAGCTGCTGCCCAACACCTCCGGCGCCAAGACCGCCGCCGAGGCGGTGTTTGCCGCCCACCTGGCCCGCGAGGCGCTGGGGACGAACTGGTTGAAGCTGGAGATCCACCCCGATCCGCGCTATCTGCTGCCCGATCCCATCGAGACGCTGAAAGCCGCCGAGCAGCTGGTCAAAGAGGGTTTCGTGGTGTTGCCCTACTGCGGTGCCGACCCTGTGCTGTGCAAACGGCTCGAAGAGGTGGGCTGCGCCGCCGTGATGCCGCTCGGCGCCCCCATCGGCTCCAATCAGGGGCTGGTGACCCGGGAGTTTCTCTCCATCATCGTCGAGCAGGCCAATGTGCCCGTGGTGGTAGATGCGGGCATAGGGGCGCCGAGCCACGCGGCCGCCGCCTTTGAACTGGGTGCCGATGCCGTGCTGGTCAACACCGCCATTGCGGTGAGCGGCGACCCGATCGCCATGGGCCGCGCCTTTGCGCTGGCCTGTGAGGCAGGCCGTAGCGCCTATAAGGCGGGCCTCGGCGCCCGCGCCCTGCAGGCCCAAGCCTCCAGCCCGCTTACCGATTTTCTGGGGGCGTTATGAGTCAGCATGCCAATGACCCCACCCCGACCCTCCCCTTGCCAGGGGAGGGAGTGTCGACTCCGCCCTCTTGTGAAGTAGGAGATCGGGGGAGCGGATTAACACCTCCCCCTTGTGAAGGGGGAGGCCGGGAGGGGGTTGAGAGAAAGTCGGAGAGTTTTCTCGATAGATGGCAGGAGCTGGAGTGGGACGATATCGGCATGCAGATCCGCGCCAAAACTGCCGCCGATGTGGCACGCGCCCTGAGTGCCCCGCGCCGCACCCTGAGCGATTTTATGGCGCTGATCTCCCCGGCCGCCGAGGCGTATCTGCCGCAGATGGCAGCCGAGGCCGAGCGCCTCACCCGCCAGCGCTTTGGCAACACCATCGGCTTCTATGTGCCCCTCTATCTGTCGAACCTGTGCGCCAACGACTGCACCTACTGCGGCTTCTCCATGAGCAACCGCCTCAAGCGCAAGACCTTGAATAGCGAGGAGATTGAGCGCGAGTGTCTGGCCATCAAGGCGCGCGGTTTTGACAGCGTGCTGCTGGTGACCGGTGAGCACGAGCACAAGGTGGGGCTCGCCTATTTTCGGCAGGTGATGCCCATCATCCGCCGCCACTTCAGCACGGTGGGGATGGAGGTGCAGCCCCTCTCTCAGGACGAATATGCCGAGCTGAAAACCCTCGGCCTCGATTCGGTCATGGTCTATCAGGAGACCTACCACGCCCCCACCTATGCCCGCCATCACCTGCGCGGCAACAAGCGGGACATCGCATGGCGCCTCGCCACGCCGGATCGGCTCGGCCACGCCGGTATCGACAAAATCGGGTTGGGGGCGCTGATCGGTCTCTCCTCGGACTGGCGCGCCGACAGCTACTTTGTCGCCGAGCACCTCGCCTGGCTGGAGCGCCACCACTGGCAGAGCCGCTACTCCCTCTCCTTCCCGCGCCTGCGCCCCTGCACCGGCGGGCTGGAGCCTGCCGTGGTCATGTCGGATCGCCAGCTGGCCCAGCTTATCTGCGCCTGGCGCCTCTTCTCGCCCACGCTGGATTTGTCCCTCTCCACCCGCGAGTCCGCCACCTTTCGCAACGGCGCGGTGCGCCTTGGTATCACCCAGATGTCGGCCGAGTCGCGCACCCAGCCCGGCGGCTATGCGGAGGGGGATGCCGAGGAGCTGGAGCAGTTCGCCATCCACGACGACCGCCCGGTGGGGGAAGTGGCCGCTGCCGTACGACAGGCGGGTTTGCAGCCGGTGTTTAAAGATTGGGAACCGTTTTTGGGTCGCTAAAGAGGCGTATCCCCAGTGATAACAGACAGCGGCAAGCAGATCGGAGGGGCATATCCCCGCCACTGCTTGCCGCTTTGCTTTGTTTGTTCCAACAGGATTGTCTCTCTGGTGTAACGATGGCTCTTGATATCGTTTCGCCAGTGCAAAAATCGTGGCTGCTGCTCAGCTTATCGAATTGGTCATTGCGACCATTAGCAATGGCCGATTTGGGGGAAAGGGGTTGCCGGTGGCGGCTATGTAGCCTGCGTAGGGTGCAATAAGCGGAGCGCATTACACCGCGATTGTGACAAGAGGTGCAACTCACTTCATTCATTACACTCTATGATGCAGATTTGTATTTGTTGCAGGAGGTTTAATCAAGCAAGAAAAGCAAAAAAATAAATGGCAGCACAAATATTGCCATTTATCTAATTCGTAGCTTTTTATTTTTTCCAATGTGAATGTCAGCTATTATTGTTATGTCTTTTCTCACGTAACAATACCTCAAATATCTGGATCATCTCTGAGATTTCTGCTGAGTTTGTTATATCTCTTACTTCATCTATTAGTTGAGATGGTTCGTTGAACTCATCAATGGGCACGTTGAATAACGATGATGCCTTTGATAATATTTTTTTTGATGGGCATTTTTTTCCATTTTCTATAGATGATAGATACGATGTTGTTATGTCTAATGCATCAGCAGTATATGCGAGACTATACTGCATCTTAATTCTCAGCCCTTTTAATTTGAATCCCGCAAAGGCCATGTTAATTTTAGTCATCACTTACTCTCTTTTAAGGTTTAAATGTTTAATTTGTAATTCACATCCCCCTCTAGTGTTGTGGTGAACAAGAGTTGACCACATATGAGCGCTACTAATAAAGATACCTGACCGTTCTTTAAAGTATAGTTTTAGTTTGTTGAATATAGACACAAAGTTTTCTCTGGCTTCGCTCGTTATTGCCACCGTCAGCCAAGGCTTAGGCTTTAATTCAGAGTCTCTACCTGCATAGATAAATCCAAGTTCACTGGATAATAGTTCCTCCAATACTATATCTATAGATAGGATTTCTTTATGGAAAAATTCCATTTTTTCTATCCTATTGAGATTGGAAATAACCATGTTAGCAAGTCTCTAATCAAAATTGAAAACCTGTTGATTACTTATCCTAAGCAAGGAAAATAGTCAGATTCTCTTGCTTTACAAAAAAGTGATTGCTTCACTTTTTTGCAGTACGGTCAATGGTTATGCTAAGAGAAATGAACTTTTCATGTTGCATACCTATAACCAAATGGAGTCAAAAGACTTGTTTTAGACAGATTTTTATAGTGTAGCTGTCATACCTATCACTTTGATGTACTATCTCAGTGCTTCCGGCATTGAGGGCTCGTTGTTGTTTACCAAAATACTTGGTGGCCCCAGTAATTGCAGTGACTGTACCACTGTGTTTTATTGTTACACCTCCATTAATGACAAATTTAATTATTTGTCGGCTATGGAGAGCTAAATTTGTAAGCTTGCAAGGCCTACAGTGAAGCGAGTGCTGTGTTAGGAGTCGGACAGTAAATCGAAAATGAACTTAAAAAGACCAATGGTCTTGATAATAGTGTTAGTGTTGAGTGCACTATTATCCAGATCGAGTAACAGTTGTTCTTTCACGTCACTCAACTGCTTAGTCATATCGTCTTGTTGATTCCTTGTTGTTGCTTCAATCAAGCTCTCAATCATTACCACAGCACGTTTGATTGCTTCACGATCATTATTAAATTTCATAGTGATACCTTATAGGTCAAGCGTGAAGCAATCACATTGACTGTATGGAGCTAGTAATCACGTCTAATCAACATGATGGAAGATAGCATTGAGCAAAAGTGAGATCAATTGATTTTTTAAAGTTTTTAACTTTTCCTGGGTGATGTTAATGACCCACATGATCCGCGTCTCATTGGCAGTTCGATACAGCAGTGATAACGAAGTACTTGCTGTTACGGCACTACTTTGGCAAGCCCAGTAAGGTAATCAATCAGCGAGAAAGGCTGAGCAAATTCCTTCATCCCGGCCAATCTATCCAGCTCTGCTTGGCCGACTTGCTGTAACTGGGTTTGCTGGGATGGCGTCAGGGTGGTAGCTCTCGCCTTGATCAGGGTGTCGAGAAAACTGCGGTCTCCCTCAACCGCCTGATGGAACGCCTTGAGCGCCAGCGCATCGACTTCTGCTGCGGTGCAGCGCTCCATGCTTTTCTCATGCAGATAGATCAGCACGGTCGCCTGCTGTGCTTTCTCCAGTGACCAGAAGGGGTCGCTTTTCGCGGGTAGTGTGGCGCTGTGTTGTGACTTGATCGCTGCGCACCGCTCAAATGCCGGATCCAGATCGTGTAGTGACAGGGCTAGGACGCTGGAGCTGGTTGCAAGCAGCGCAAAGAGCAAGGCAAGGCGCCTGTAGAAGGAGAAACTCCGGCTACCCGGCGCCTTGTCTATTGCAGGGCTGTTGCGGCCGCTCATCGGCTTATGACTGCTTTTTCAGAAAGTAACTGATATGCCCCGGCGGCATATCGGGCAGCTGGCCAAAGACCTCGTAACCCTGCTTCTGGTAGAAGGGGAGGGCCTGAAAACTGGTGGTTTCCAGGTGGTAGTTGGTGATGCCCTTGCTTTGGGCGTACTGCTCCATGGCGCCGAGCAGGCGGCCGCCCCAGCCGTCGCGGCGGATGCGTTCGTCGATCCAGAGCCAGTCGACGTGCAGCCAGCCCCACTTGATGTCGGCGATGATGCCGCCGTGAACCTTGCCCTCTTCATCCTTGATAAAGCTGGCGATCCGCTCGCGTAGATGGGTGCCGGCGTGATCCTTGTTGTAGCCCGAGAGACCAATGCGCAGCGCCTCAACATCATCGTCCTGAGGCGGTTGGGGTGGGGTGAGTTGCATGGTGCTTCCTGTTTGATGATGGCTGGGGGATGGCTTCCTGCACGGCTATCTGCCCGCGGCTGTTCAGTGTCACCTGCGGCTGACCTGTTCCACCGGGCAGACAAGAAGGCGGATATCCCAACATGACAGTCCCGGGTATGAAGGTGAATGATTGGTCAGGACTTTTCGGCGGCAACCCGCTTAAGCCCCATACCAAGACTGGCAGGCGCCGTGAGCGAGAAACCGAATTGTTGATAGAGTCGGTACGCCTCCCCATCTGCCAGCAAGCTGACATAGCCTGACTCCGGTACCTCGCGGGCGATATAGTCGGCGATCTCCGTCATGATCTTTTTGCCTACCCCTTGACCCTGATATTCAGGTAGCACTGCAATATCAACCACTTGATAAAATGTCCCGCCATCTCCGATGATGCGGCCCATGCCGATGGCGGTCTGGCCGCAAAACACCTGGACGGCAAACAGCGTATTGGGCAGACCACGCTCTGCGGCTTCAAGCGTCTTTGGGCTGAGCCCGGCTGCGGTTCGAAGATAGCGATAGGTTTCGACGGGCGGTGTTGAGTGGACGACAGTGAAAGCGGGTGTGGTCATGTTGATAACTCCAGTGGGACCTGATTGTTTTAAATTCCTTGTAACGCACTGATCTGGTTATGGATCCGTGCTCTCCAGGGCTGTTTGGGGAGGTTCTCCCGATGCCTTCAGGTGGGCAGCCATCACCCCGCCCTCTCCAACTCGTCCATTTCCCCGCCGCCGATCAAGTTCAAATTCCGGCTGATCCGCTCCACCGGCCAGTCCCACCAGGCGAGGGCGCCCAAACGGGCGATGGTGTCGTCGTCAAAGCGATAGCGGATCACCTTGGCGGGGTTGCCGCCGACCACGGCGTAGTCGGGCACGTCCGTGGTGACCACGGAGCGGGCGGCGATGATGGCGCCGTTGCCGACTTGGACCCCTGGCATGATCAGGGCGTCATAGCCTATCCAGACATCGTTGCCGATGACGGTATCCCCCTTGTAGGGGAGGCTGCCAGGGGCCGGGGCGGCACTCTCCCAGCCGTTGCCGAAGATAAAGAAGGGGTAGGTGGAGAAGCCGGAGGTCTGGTGGTTGGCACCGTTCATGATGAACTTCACCCCGCGGGCGATGGCGCAGAACTTGCCGATGATGAGCTTGTCGCCGATGAAGGGGAAGTGGTAGAGAACGTTGCGCTCGAAGCCCGCCGCATCCTCCGGGTCGTCGTAATAGGTGTAGTCACCCACCTCGATATTGGGTCCCTTGATGGTGTTCTTGATAAAGCACACCTGGGGGAAGCCGTTCATGGGGTGGGGGTTGGCGGGATCGGGTCCGTGCATGGGGGCTCCTCTGGGGTCTGGGGTCTGGCTACCCTAACGGAATCGGGTGGAGCCTTGCCACCCTTTTGTGCCCTCCGCTTCGCCAGTCTCTGTCGCCCCCTGCCCATGTGCGCATCGACCCGGGGCGGGTTTGTCTCTAGCATGGAGGGGCGGCGGAGTCTGGCTCCGTCAAAATGGATGATGGACGAAGTGCGCCTTGCACACTTCTGGCGGAGAGAAAAGATGAAGCTGCGTTCCTTGTTGATGGTGGGTGCCCTGCTGCTGGGCGGGTGTGCGGTCAATCCCTATGGGGGAACGCCTGCGCCGGTCGGCGAGCCGGACAAGCCGGTGACCAAACCAGAGAAACCCGTGGCCGAGCCTGACAAGGCCGAGCCGGTGCCTGCCCCCAAACCCGTGGCACCGACGGGGCTGGCGGTCGCCTTGGCCGATGACTTCCTGAAGGCCGCCGATGTGCAGGCACTGGCGGGCAGCAGCCCGGTACTGCTGCTGATGGCGCCCCAGAACGGCACAGGGGAAGCCTTCAGCACCCAGCCCCTGGCGGTGGCCATGATCCAGCGCATTCAGGCCAATAGCGGTTTTCGTTTCGCAGACCCGGGCCAGGTGGCGGCCATCACGGGTCAGCTCGAATACCAGCAGGGGGGCATGAACCCCGCCTCCCTGGTGCGTCTGGGTCGCCAGACCGGGGCGGGTTACATGCTCTACGGGGATCTCCTCTCTGAAGGGGGCCGCTATCGGCTCGCCATGAGCCTGATGGATCTCAAGAGCGGCGAACTGCTCTGGAATGCCAGCCGATCCGCTGCCCGCTGATGTCGGCTCGCCATGAGCCTGATGGATCTCAAGGGCGGCGAACTGCTCTGGAACGCCAGTCGATCCGCTGCCCGTGCCGGATCCCTCTTGACCGGGATCCGGCCTTGTCCCCCTTGTCCGGGGGCGGGAATACCCCTGTGGCGCCCCTGACGTCACAGGGGTTGGCATGTCGCACTGCCTGAAGGCAAAAAAACCTTCCTGACTGTCTGACAGCTCTGGTTCTGACAGCATCCCCGATTGCTACCATTCACTTTGCCGGAGGCTTGTCCGGTGAACACGTCACCGATCGCATTCTTCCCGCCCGGCAGGCAGCTTTCTGCCCCTGTGCGATACTCGATGAGTCTTGTATAACAGGAGTACAGGGACCCACTCCCACGGATAGCAAGGAGCTCGGATGGCGCTCTCAGTGGCACAACTCTACGAAGTGATGGCCCAGTTGCCGGATCCCGTTTTCATCCTCAGCGAAGATGGCTACTACATCGAGTACATCGGCGGGATGGAGCAGCAGTCCTACCAGAACGGCAACCCGCTGATCGGCAGACAACTGCTGGACGTGCTGCCCGAGGACAAGGCGCAGTGGGTGATGGCGCAGGTGGCTCAGGCCCTCGCCAGCGGCCAGGTGCAGGTGGTGGAGTATGACCTCTCCCCCGCCGAGGTGGACGGCATCGACGCCGACGCCGGGCCCCAGGGAATGCAGCGTTTCGAGGGCAAGATAGCGCCCTTGCCCTCTTTATATGAGGGGAAGCGGGCGGTGGCCTGGATGACCCGCAGCATCACCCGCCAGCACGAGCTGCAACAGCGGCTCAAGCGGCTCGGGGAGACGGATCAGCTCACCGGCCTCTACAACCGCCACTTCTTCTTCGACCAGTATCACCACAGGGTGCAGGGGCAGCATCTCACCGGCCTCATCATGCTGGATCTCGATCACTTCAAGCAGATCAACGATCGCTTCGGCCACCAGACCGGAGACAAGGTCTTGTGCCGGGTCTGCGAGTGCGTCTCTGCCCAGTTGCGGGGGGAGGATCTCTTCGTGCGCAGCGGTGGCGAGGAGTTTCTGATCCTGCTGCCGCAGATAGACGAGGGGATATTGCTGAAGGTGGCGGAGCGGATCCGCGCCGCAGTGGCGGCCATGGCGCCGGATCCCGCCCCCGTGACCGTGAGCCTGGGCACCACCCTGATCCGGCCGGGAGAGGATCTTGGCACCGTGCTGGCCCGGGCGGACGAGTGGCTCTATCGGGCCAAGCGGGGCGGGCGCAACCGGGTGGCCCACGATGGGGCGCCCTGAGGGGCGCAGTGAACAGGAAAGAGGGCGACCCGGGGTCGCCCTCTTTCATTTGGCCGGGCCAGATCAGCCGAACAGGGTCGAGATATTCTGCCCCGCCATCAGCAGGCCGATGGCCAGGGCGCTGAACCAGACCAGGGTAGCGGCGACCAGGACATAGCCGAGGGCGACGAAGAGCCCGTCCCGCTGCAACATGCCGATGGCCAGCAGCAGGATGGCCCAGGCGGGCATGGCGTTGGTGAAGGGAATGGCGCCCAGCGGCAGCATCAGCAGCAGGGCGGCCAGCATGATGAGCAGGCCGTTGCAGCGGTTGATGGTCACGCTGCCGGTCAGGATGAGCAGGCGCGGGCGGATGAAGCGGTCGATGCGGGCCAGCAGATCCGCCCCCTTGTGCAGGGTCGGCTTGAGGTGCTCGGCGGCGAAGCGGCGCTCCATCAGGAAGGCGGGCAGCCAGGGCACCCGGTTGAGGGTGATGCCGATGCCGATGAAGAGGATCAGCAGGCCAAAGGGGGTGCTGACGCCGGGAATGGAAACCGGCAGCAGGAAGGGAACCGTGAGCAGCACGCAAAACAGCAGCATGCCCTGCTCGCCCACCAGGGCCAGCATCTGGCGCAAGCTGATGTGGCTCTCCTCGATGGCGTGGGCGGTGGCCCTCAGGGTATCGGAGAGCGTGCTTTGGGGGTCGTTGAGTTGCGCGGCAACCATTCCTGAGATCCTCGTCTGTTGATGCCACCGCTGTGGCGCCGTCAGCTTACGGGGGCGAGGTTAATCCCGGATGAATAACCCCGGGGAGCACAGATATTTCCATCGGGAGCGGGGCAATGGGGCTGGTACAGCCCCCGTCCAGTGTGGGAGACGGGCGCTCTGATATGCTTTGCGCAGGTCTTTTCACCAAAGGATGAGCACATGAGAGGAGCGATGGGGATGGTGCCGGGGTTGCTGCTGCCCCTGGCGGGCTGGGCAGCCGAGCCCCCGGCGACGGGCTGGCAGCTGACTCCCTTTGCGGGATACAGCTCGGCCATCGACTTTCGGGCCATGGACGAGCCGGCCCCCACGCCGCACGGGAGCGACATCGACACCCTGCAAGGGGAGCGCTCCGGCAGCTGGGGGCTCTTCATCAGCAGGGAGGTGGACGACCCTGGCATGATAGAGCTGCTCTACAGCCACCAGTCGACCCGGGTGTCCCCCGAACTGCCCGACAGGCTGACGGTGGACACCCTGCAGTTTGCCGGGGCCCTGACTCTCTCGGACAACCTGATGGCCCCCTATATCGGTGCCGGGATCGGGGTCACCCGCTTCGATGCCTACGACAGCGAGACGGCCCCTTCCATGTCCCTGGCCCTCGGGGTGCAGCCGCGCCTGACCGAACATCTGGCCGTGCGGGCCGAGGTGCGCGGTTATGGTGCCCTGGTCAACGACGACAGCCAGTTTCTCTGCAACCCCGAGATCTGCGCCTTTCGGGTGAGGGGGGAGCTGATCACCCAGTGGCAGGCCAATATCGGCTTGACCCTGAGGTTCTGAGCCTCATGATGGGACTCCTTTGACCAGACAAGGCGATACGACTCCGTGCCATCCCTGCCCCGTGAACTGCCCGTACTGCTGACCCCAAGGGGGCGACTGCGCCCCTTCGATGGGCGGGATGCTGCCGATCTCTTCGCCATCTACGGGGATCCCCTGGTGATGCGCTTCGTCGGGGAGCCGCCGTTTCCCTCCCTTGCCACCGTGTCGCAGATGCTGGCTAGCGTCGAGCGGTTGCTGGCTGGCGGCGAGTCGCTGGAGTGGGGGCTGGTGTTGCGCGGCAGCGGCCGCCTGGTGGGTACCTGCGGCTTGCACAGCTTTGCGGCCGGCGCCAGCCTGCGCCAGGCGGAGGTGGGCTGCATGCTGGCCCGCAGCCACTGGGGACAAGGTTTGATGGGGGAGGCGCTGAGCGCCCTGATCGCCTATGCCCGCCAGCTTGGCATCATCACCCTGCTTGCGGATATCGAACCGGACAATCTGCCCAGCCAGCGGCTGTTTGAGCGGCTGGGCTTCATCTGGCAGCAGGATACAAGCTACCGGTTGCTGCTGGGCGAGGAGATCACACCAGACCGCGCGTGACGCGGCTGAGGGGCTCGTTGACGTCGAACACCTTGTACTGCACCGCGCTGGCGCCCATGGCGAGCACCCGCTGCTCATGCATGGTGGCGTAGGCGAGGGCGCTCCCCTCATCTTCGAACAGATAGATGCCGCCCGCCTCGCCGGTGCGCGGGTTCTCGGTCCAGATCTTGGAGATGAAGCCGGGCTCCCGGGTGATGGAGTCGGCCAGCGGCATGGCCGCAGCAGTGAGGGCTGGTCCCATCATCTGGGCGGGGAAGTTGAAATGGATCTGCAGCAGGCTGGGCATGATAAACCTCTCGTGGGCGTTGATTGGCGGAATCCGCATCATAGGAAGCCAGCATCTTGGCTGCAAGAAGGCACATTTTCGTGGCATAGTTACCGCAAAGTAACCACTCACGAGCCATACCGTGCCCTCACTGCCCTGTCCCGCCTATCAGGTATTGCGCCTGCTGACCGGCAAATGGAAGCCGGCCATTCTGTTTCATCTGCGCGAACAGACCCTGCGTTTTGGCGACCTGCGCCGCTGCCTGCCCGAGGTGAGCCAGAAGGTGCTCACCGCCCAGCTCAAGGAGCTGGAGAGCGACGGTGTCATCATCCGCACCCTCTACCCCGACGTACCGCCCAGGGTGGAGTACTGTCTGAGCCCCCTTGGCGTCGCCCTGATCCCCCTGCTCCAGCAGATGCACGATTTTGCGCTGAACCACGTTGATCTGCTGGCTGGTCAGGGTCCTGTTTCTAGCGAGCCCGCAGCAACCAGCGGCTGAGGGCGGTGGCCGCCAGCAGTCGGTAGCCGAGCAGAGTGAACGCCAGCAGCGCGGGTACCTTGAGGAGTTCCCACCACACCTGTTTGCCCTGGGGGCCGAAGATCATCAGCCACACCACCAGCATCATGTGCAGACAGTAGAGGCCGAGCACCTTGGGGGCCTGGCGCTCCAGCCAGCTGCCTTTGCCCCATGCGGGGTTGGCCAGCAGCAGGCCGAACAGCCCCAGCGCCCAGGGGAGTGAACCCAGCAGGAAATCATGACGAGCGAGGGGGACGGCGGCAACGCGCAGCAGACCTGCGGCCTCCAGGGCATAAAGCCCCATCCCCGTCATCATCATCAGGGCGCAGCGCCTGGCGTCCGGCTGCCAGGCACGCAGGCGCAGCTCGGCGCCGAGTGCCACGAACAGCAAGGAGAAGAAGGGGCCGTTACGGGTCAGCAGGGCCCACTCGCCCCCCAGCAGCGGCGGGCCATAGGAGCCACCGATCAGGGCCAGGCCGTAGAGCAGGGCCCCCAGCAGCAGGGCCAGCCTCGGCAGGCGGACCTGCTGGCAGAGCCCCAGGATCAGCACCGCCACCATCAGGGCGGGCAGGAACCATAGGTGGATCATGCCGCCCACCCACCAGACGTTGAGCGGATCCCCGAGCTGCATCTGCCACTGGCCCGCCATGGCGGGCAGGTAGCCCTCGCTCACCGCCGCGAGCGGGTTGAACGGTATCAGCACGTAGAGCAGGCTCCACGCCAGCCAGAGCCCCAGCAGGGGTCGGGAGTAGCGCAGTGCGACCGTCAGGGGGTGGCCCGCGGCGAGGGCGGGTTGCAAGAAGTAACCGGCGCACAGGAAGAACAGCGGCACCGCGAAGCGGCAGAGCTGGTTGATGACGGCCCCGACCAGAGGGTAGGGCGTGCCGTCCCACAGGGCGGGGTCGAAGGGGTTGCTGAAGGGGGAGAGATGGATGGTCATCACGGCCAGGATGGCCACCACTCGCCCGCATTCGATGCTGGAGATGCGCATGATTCCTCGCGGCGTTCGGGAGCTGGGCGCACCCTATCAGCCGCAGGCGTTCCCTATCCAGCCGCCTGGTCGCCAACTGTGACCCCCATCGGCGGCCGGTTACCCTTTGTTACCCGAGGTGCGGGCAAGGTTACCGCCGCCGGGAGCGGGATCCCGTTTTGGTGTCGGTAAAAGGGCTAGAGCAGGGCCACCAGCACGGTGACCAGGGCGCCCAGCAGCAGCAGGGTGATGCCGCGACCGGCGGGGCCGTGCAGCTTGTTCCACATCAGCAGGCTGGTGAGGGCCAGCAGCAGCATGGCCAGGGCTGCCAAATCCCCCACCAGTTGCCAGGGCAGGCCGGTGCCCATGCCACGGTGCAGCCGGTTGAGGCTGGCAGCGAAGTTGGCCTGCTGCAGCTCGGTGCGCACCAGCAGAGTGCCTTCCACATAGCTGGCGGTCACGCTCTGGCTGAGGGTGACGCCGCGCAGCTCCCAGCGGGCCGGCAGGGTGAGGGCGCCGGATGGTGTGGGCAGGGTCTGGGGCGGGGTGATCTGGGGTCGCCCCTCCTCGAACATGTCTGCATAACGCTGTTGCAGCAGGGCTTCCAATTCATCCGGGCTGGCCAGCGGCGTGCTCAGTACTATCTCTTCGCTCGATTTGGCGGTGTGGGGACCGGGCAGGGGCAGCACGGCTCTGTGTTGCAGCCAGAGGCCGGTGAGGCCATAGAGCAGCATCAGGGTGAGGGTGGCAAAGCCTGCCCAGGCGTGGATGCGGCGCACCCACTTGTTGTTGTGCAGGGGGAGTTTTCTGCGTGTCATCGTTCGGTGCTTCATAACAATCTGGCCAGCGAACGCTGGCCAGAGGGGTCGGTAAACAGGGAGGATCAGAAGCGGTAGGCGGCGGTCAGGTGCAGCTGACGGGGCGTGCCCGGCATGATCTGGGCCGCGCTGGTGGCGCTGACGAAGTAGTCGTGATCGGTCAGGTTCTCCACGCTCAGCTGGGCTTCCCACTGGGGCCAGCGGTAGCCGGCACGGGCGTCGAAGCGGGCGTAACCGGGCAAGGTGGTGGTGTTGGCGTTGTCGGCGAAGCGATCCCCCACCGCCGTCATCCCGGTCTCGCCGAACCAGCCCTGCTTGCCGCTCTGGTAGCCGGCGAACAGCTGGCCGTTCTGGCGGGAGACGTTCATCGGCCGCTTGCCTTGCAGGTCCGCGTCTGCCTTGACCTGCTCGGCATCCTGGATGGCGACGCCGCCGCGCAGATAGATCTCGTCGGTCAGCTGGGCACGGGCGCTCAGCTCGATGCCGTCGGTGCGCTGCAGACCGGTGAGGATCACCCGGGTGGGATCCAGCGGATCCTTGCTGCGTTTGTTGTACATCTCCAGCCGGTAGAGAGAGAAGGTGGTGGCGAGGCGGCCGTTCAGCCAGTCGCTCTTCACGCCCCCTTCATAGAGCCGGGTGTGCTGGGGATCCAGGTTGTTGTTCTTGTCCCCCGGGGTGATGCCGATAAGCTCACCGCCCACCGGGGTGAAGGTCTTGCTGTAGGAGGTGTAGAAGGCATGCTCCTCGATGGGGTTCCACACCAGGCCCAGGCGCGGACTCAGGCTGGTGACCGAGAGGGTCTCTTCCTTGTCGAGGTCGTTGCGGCGGCTGGTGACGGTGAAGTCGTCGCGGCGCAGGCCTGCCAGCAGGTGCCAGTCGCCCAGGCTGAGCTGATCCTGCACATAGAGGCCGACACCGCGCACCCTGTGATGGGCGTCGCTGGAGAGTTTCATGGCGCCGTCGTAGGTGGGCAGGGAGCCCGGATCATAGAGGTTGCCTGCCGGGATCGGGTTGGCGTTCTGGTAGAGCTTGGGGGTGCGATCCTGCCAGCCCTGCTCCAGACCCACCAGCAGACGATGGGCGATGGGGCCGGTTTGCAGCTGGCCTTCCGCCTCGGTGTTGCTGGTGAGGCTGCTGGCCTTGAGATCCTGCTGCCAGCGGGCGCGGGTCACCTTGTCACCCTTGACGCTGGTGACATAGGTATTGTCGAACTGGCTGTCGAGGGTGGTGTAGCCGAGCTGCTGGCGCAGTTGCCACTGATCGTTGATGTCCCAGGTGAAGCGGGAGCGGGTGGACTGGGCCACATCGTCGATGAAGTCGCGGCGGGTGTCGCTGTAGACGCTCTCGATGGGGACATCCGCCGGGCGACCATCGACGCCGGGAATGCCGCGATCCGGGGTGCGATCGTGCTCGTTGCGCTCGTATTGCACCAGCCAGTTCAGGGTGTCGGTGATCTCCCAGTTGACGGAGGGGGCCAGCAGGGTGCGCTTGCTGGTCACGTCGTCGCGAAAGCTGTCTTTGTCTTCCTGGGCCAGGTTCAGGCGCACCTGTACCCGCTCTCCTGCCTCGCCGTTGAGGTCGGCGGCGAAGCGTCGGCTGTCGAAGCTGCCTACCTGGGCGCTGACGCTGGAGGCCTGCCCCTTCTGGGGAACCTTGCTGACCCGGTTGACGATGCCGCCCGTGCTGCCACGGCCGTAGAGCACGGCGGCGGGGCCCTTGAGCACTTCGACCCGTTCGATGTTGCCAAGGTCGCGGGTGTATTGCATGTCATCGCGCAGGCCGTCGAGGTAGAAGTCGTTACTGGCGCTGAAACCGCGGATGGTGACGCCGTCAAAACGGGTGTCGCCGCTGGCGTTGACGCCAGGGATGCCGGTCAGGGCTTCACTCAGGGTGGGCTGGCCGAAGGCGGTCAGCTCGCTTGCCTTGACGCTCTCGATGCTCTGGGGCACCAGCTTGGCCGGTGTGGCGGTGCGGGTCGCGGTGGCGACCTCTTCATGTTGGCTGCGTTTGCCGACCACGGTCAGGGTTTCGTCTTCGGCACGGGGGCTGGTGCAAACCGCCAGCAAGGCGACGCCCAGCAAGGCGCGCGGGGGGATGGAATGGTTCATCTGGGTGTGACTCTTTGTCGACCAATCGGCCTGAACTTGTTGATTTATTTGTAATTATTCATTTCTCTCATCGCGAGAAGTTGCTAATGATATTGATTTTCATTTGCCTTGCAAGGAGAAGATGCAAGAAAAAGAGATCATTGGCGGGCAGGCACTGAGGGGGCTGGAACCTCGGGGAAAAGGCCGGGGGAAACCTTGGTTCGGTTCGGAGGGGACGCTACCATGGTGGCCTCGCGCCTTGGCGCACCATCCGGCACACACAGGGAGAGAAACATGGTTGAGATCATCAGGGCGGATCTGCACAACCCTCGCCACGGCGAAGCGCTGATCGCGATGCTGGACGAATACGCCAGGGATGAGATGGGGGGCGGCAGTGCACTGGCGGACGAGGTGAAAGCGAATCTGGCCGAAGCCCTGGCCGCGCGACCCGGAGCCCATGTGCTGCTGGCCTGGGTCGATGGGGAGCCCGCTGGCGTTGCCACCTGCTTCGAGGGTTTTTCGACCTTCGCCTGTCAGCCGCTGCTCAATATCCACGACGTGGCGGTGCACCCTGCCCATCGCGGCCAGGGCATCGGCAAGCAGCTGTTGGCGGAGGCGGAGCGGCTCGCCCGGGAGCTCGGTTGCTGCAAGCTGACCCTGGAGGTGCTGGAGGGGAACAAGGTGGCCCAGGCTGCCTATCGTGCCAGCGGCTTTGCGGGTTATGAGCTGGATCCCGAGGTGGGCCGTGCCCTGTTCTGGCAGAAGAAGCTGGGGTGAGAGGGTCGGCAAACATGATCTGCCGGGCTTGCCTCTGAGACTCCTGTCCCCTAGAGTGGCACCAGATTTTTCAATGTGTTGATGGAACCGGCCCGGCCGGGTGAGTGACATGACCCTTTATGCTTCGGATCAGCGAGTGACCCGAATGAACTCCGTACAGATGCGCACGATGAAGCATTGTCCGGAGCCGGTGGAGGCCCAGACCTCCCATCCATTCATCGTGCAGTGACGACCGGATCTCGCTACCTCGCGGGAGCCGTGACCTTGCCGCACGACTGAACCAAGGCCATAGACGTTGCCTCGTCTATGGCCTTTTTTGTTGCCCCGCAGGCAGGCTGCGGGTGCGAGACAGAGCAGAGGCCCGCCCGGGTCTCTGCTTTTTTTATGGTCTGTCATGACCGACGGGTATGCTTGGCAAGGGCCGGGTCGTCGGCCAGAGAGGCTGACCATCTTCAAGAGGAAACAGTGCAATGTCACAAAATATCTATGACGAACCAGGGTTTTTTGAGGGCTATGCCCAACTGCCACGCTCCCTTCACGGGCTGGCGGGGGCGCCGGAGTGGCCGGCGCTGCACGCCATGCTGCCGGAGCTTGCCGGCAAGCGGGTGCTGGATCTGGGCTGCGGTTATGGCTGGTTCTGCCGGGCAGCCAGAGATCTCGGGGCTGCCGATGTGGTCGGTATCGATCTCTCCGCGAAGATGCTGGCCCGTGCCGCCGAGCTGACCCGGGATGAGGCCATCCGCTATCGGCAGGGGGATCTGGACGGTCTTGCGCTGTCCGATGAGCCTTTCGATCTCATCTACAGCTCCTTGGCGCTCCATTACCTGCCCGAGGTGGCGCCGCTGTTTGCGGAGATCCACCGTGCGCTGGTGGCTGGCGGCAGCCTGGTGTTCTCGGTGGAGCACCCCATCTTCACCTGCCCGCAGCCGCAAGGCTGGCTGGTGGATGCAGAGGGACGCCGCTCCTGGCCCGTCAACGGCTACCAGGCCGAGGGCAAGCGGGTCAGCAACTGGCTGGCGGAGGGGGTGGTCAAGTATCACCGCACCCTGGGCACCTACCTCAATGCCCTTGTCGCCGCCGGGTTCCAGATCCGCCGCGTGGAGGAGTGGGGGCCGACGGCGGCGCAGATTGCGGCCAACCCGGCCCTGGCGGAGGAGGCGGAGCGCCCCATGCTGTTGCTGGTGTCGGCGTACAAACCCCTGGCCTGACGCAATAAAAAACGGCGCGCAGAGTGCTCTGCGCGCCGTGTCGTCAGGTGGTTGCCGACTTAGAAGTCGTAGCGGGCCGCCAGCTGGAAGTCATCCTTGGTGTTGAGCTTGCCGCTGTCATGGCTGTCGAGGTTGTTGATGCGGTACTCGCCGATGACGCGCAGGTTCTTGTTGAACTTGTACTGGGCACCCAGGGTGTAGTAGTCGATGGAGTCGTAGTCAGACTTGCCAGCCTGCTCCACCTTCTGCTTGTTCCACAGGGCCATCAGGCCGAAGCCGCTCTCGAAGTTGTAACCCAGTGCCCCTTCCCAGCCGGTGTGATCCTTGCCGGTGGCCAGGAAGTCGCTGCCGTCGGCATAGCTCAGGGCGGCGTAGAGGGCCTTGTTGTCGTACTTGGCGGAGAGCAGCCACAGCTTGGCATCCTCTTCACCGCTCTTGTCGCGGATGCCCACGTTGTAGGCGGTCCCCAGGGAGAGATTGAACGGGAAGGTGTAGGCCACGGCGGCACCGTAGGCGGCATCGCTGTCCTTGCTGGAGGTCTCTTCGGTGTCACCGCCATCGAACTTGTAGCTGGTATCTACCTGGAAACCGTTGAACAGGCCGGAGTACTTCAGCACGGAGCCGGCGCGGTTGGTGGCGAAGGTGTCGGTCTTTGCGCCCAGTGCCTCGTTGCCGTAACCGTCGGAGAGAGAGACATCAGTCCAGTCCGCCAGGAAGCCAGGAGCCCCCTTCTGGCGACCGAAGGTGACGGTCCCCCAGTTGGCGCCGACACCGGCGAACGCCAGACGGGTACGCAGGTTGTCGGAGTTCTCGCTGACGGTCTTCTCGCTGTCGTTGATGTACATCTGCAGTTCGTACTGGGCCAGCGCCTTGAGACCCGGGTTGATCTCGCTCTCTACCTTGGCGCCCAGACGGACAAACTGGTTGGCCCCCTGCTTGTCGCTGTATTCGTTCTTGATGTCACCGTTGGCGTCCAGCTCTTTCTTCTCGCCGAAGAACTGGCCGGCGTAGATGCGGCCGTAGAGGTCGAGCAGGGTGCTCTCGTTTTTGTACACTTCGACGGCTTGAGCCTGGAAGGCGGCGGTAAGAGCCAATGCTACTACTGTCAGCTTTTTCATCATGATCCCTTGTGTTGCAAGCTTTTGTTTTAAAAGACGGGGCCATGCTAGAAGTGACAGATGACAGTCGGGTGACCGTGCAATGAACAAACCGTGTCGGTTCCATGTCAGCGGGATGAAAACCGGGATTTATGTGGCTGGTCGCCACTTTTACGCGCAAAGGTTTGCCCTTGTGGTAGAATGCCGCCCGTTTTCGAGCTCCTAAGGTTGGATATGCGATGAGACGTGAACTGGCAATCGAATTTTCCCGAGTGACGGAAGCGGCTGCACTGGCTGGCTACAAGTGGCTCGGACGTGGTGACAAGAATATCGCCGATGGCGCGGCCGTGGCGGCCATGCGTCACATCCTCAATCAGATCCAGATCGATGGCGAGATTGTGATCGGCGAAGGGGAGATCGACGAAGCCCCCATGCTTTACATCGGCGAGAAGGTGGGCACGGGTCAGGGCGACGCCGTGGACATCGCGGTAGACCCCATCGAGGGGACCCGCATGACCGCCATGGGTCAGGCCAATGCCCTGGCCGTGCTGGCGGTGGGCGACAAGGGATCCTTCCTCAAGGCCCCCGACATGTACATGGAAAAGCTGATCGTGGGCCCCAAGGCGAGAGGCGCCATCGATCTCGATCAGGCCCTGGAGCTGAACCTCAAGGCCGTGGCCAAGGCGCTCGGCAAGCCCCTCTCCCGTCTGACCGTCATCACCCTGGCCAAGCCGCGTCATGACAAGGCGATCAAGGAGATGCAGGGCCTGGGGGTGCGGGTGTTCGCCATTCCCGACGGTGACGTGGCCGCCTCCATCCTCACCTGTCTGCCGGACAGCGAAGTGGACATGCTCTACGGCATCGGTGGCGCGCCGGAAGGGGTGATCTCCGCCGCGGTGATCCGCGCCCTGGACGGCGACATGCAGGCTCGCCTGATCCCCCGCCACCAGGTCAAGGGTGACAGCCCCGAGGTTCGCGCCCTGGGTGAACAGGAGATCGCGCGCTGCGAGGAGCTGGGCATCGACGTGAGCAAGGTGCTCAAGCTCGAAGATCTGGCCAAGAATGACAACGTCATCTTCTCGGCCACCGGCATCACCAAGGGTGATCTGCTGGAAGGGATCACCAGCGACGGCGTCATGGCGACCACCGAGACCCTGCTGATCCGCGGTAAATCGCGCACCATCCGTCGTATCAAGTCGATCCACTTCCTGGATCGCAAGGACAGCGTGGTACGCGACATCATCCTGTGATGTGCTGACTCCCGCAGCAAAAAGCCCGGCACTGCCGGGCTTTTTGCGCTCTGCAGGGCGCCAGGGTGCCCGGGCAGGGATAAGGCTTAGGAGAAACCGGACTCCTTGCTACACTGCGGTGCCCCACAGAGGAAAAATCACATGGAATGTCGTCAGGGATGCGGTGCCTGCTGCATCGCCCCCAGCATCAGCAGTGCCATTCCCGGCATGCCGGACGGCAAGCCCGCCGGTGTGCCCTGTGTGCAGCTCGATGCGCACCTGGGGTGCAAGATCTTCGGCCAGCCGGAGCGCCCGGCGGTGTGCGGCGGCTTTCGCCCCATGGCGGACGTGTGCGGCTCCCATCGCCAGGAGGCCATCTGGCTTATCGGCGAGCTGGAGCGGCTGACCGCCTGAGCCCTTGACCCTCTCCCTCGGGGAAAGGGTGCCTGCTTGTCCTCCTCATCCCCGCCCCTTTTCCTACAAGGTGAGAAGAGAGCCGCCATTCGGAACAATGCCAATAAACAATCCCAGTAAAAAGAGGCCGCAATTGCGGCCTCTTCCTGTTTCGTGACGAACTGGCGTCAGACGTCGGCCAGCTGCAATGCCTGGCGGTAGTACTCGTTGGCCTTGTTGGTCAGGCGGCGCTTGTCCATCACTTGGCCGAGGGCGTGGTAGAGGGCGGCATCCGGCGCCTTCGCCACTTCCTGCTCCAGCAGGCGCTGGGCTTCGTCCAGCTGACCGGCCAGCAGGCAGACCCGGGCCAGTGCCGCTTCGGCGCCCGGCTGATCCTGGATCTTTCTGAGCAGGGTCAGCATGGGCTGGTAGTCGTCCAGTTTGAGCTTGGGCAGGCGGGCGAACAGCTCGGGGGAGGGATCCTTGCGCAGGGCCTCCAGCCAGAGGTCGGCGGCTTCGGCATCGGCCCCCAATCGGCGCAGGCGATCCCCGTAACTGGCCAGCAGCACGGGATCCTGGCGCTGTTTGCGGGGCAGACCCTGCCAGACTGTGCGCAGGGTGTCGAGGGTGCCGCTGGCGGCCTCCAGACGACCGCACCACGCCTGGTGCAGCAGGGCCTCTTCCTGCTGGGCGGTCAGCTTGCCCACCTTGCGCAGGGCAGGGGCGAGATCGATGAGGGCCGCCCAGTCTTCACGGGCCAGATACACCTGACGCAGCTGATCCAGCACCATGGGGTGGCGCGGGTTGAGGGCATAGATGGACTCGAGGCGACCGAGGGCGCTGTCGTACTGGCCCTGCTCAATCTGCAACTGGGTCTGGATCAGGGTCAGTGCCAGCTCTGCCTTGGGGTTCTCTTCCTGGGCTTTCTGCAGGTAGTGGTCCCGGCGCACGTCGTCGCCCCGGGCCTGGGCCACCCGGGCGGCGCTCAGGTAGTTGAGCAGCGGGGTGTCGCTGTTGTCGGCCCCTTTGATCAGCAGCTTCTCGGCCTGGTTGTAGTGCCCCTCTGCCATGGCCAGGGTGGCATTGACGGTTTGCAGGTTGGCCTTGCGGCGGCGGCGGGAGCCGAACCAGCCCTGGGTCTTGCGGCGCAGGCCGAACAGGCGGGCCAGCACCCATTCCACGATGAGCAGGGCGCCGTAGAACAGCACCGCCAGGATCACCGCGCTGGTGACTGAGGATTCCACCGTGTAGTTGCCCAGCGAGATGAGCACATAGCCCTTGTTGCCGGAGGCTTCGGGCCCGAAGATGAGGCCCGCCACCATCACGGCGACTATGACGATCAGACGAATCATGGTCTCCTCCTCAGTTGCCGGCCAGGATGCGTTGCAGGCGTTCGGTCAGCACCTGTTCCAGCATGGTCTGGGTCTTGAACTGATCCGGGTAGTCAAACTGGATCTGCTCGCCTTTGAGCTTGTCGAGCTCGGACTGCATGTACTGGGTGGCGCTGTTGTCGGCATCGAAATACTGGGTCAGCCAGCGCTGGGCCTTCTCCAGGCTGTCGACATAGAGGGACTGCTGTTCACGATAGACGGCGAGCTGGGCCTGCAGCAGCTTGGTCTTGAGGTTCTCCCGCAGGAAGATCTCCTGCTGCGGGGAGAGCAGGGCTTCCACGGCGCCATCGCGGCGACGGATGGTGATGAAGTTTTCGGTGAACTTGACCCAGTTCTTCTTCAGGTTGCTCTGCCACTCGTCCGGGTTGGTGCTGACGGTCTGGTCGGGCTCGCTCTTGGCTTCCGGCATGCTGACGGTGGAGAGGGGCAGCAGCTCGATCTGGTCCGAGAGGGCGGCCAGCTTCAGGGTCAACCCCTCGCGATCGACCCGTGGCATCCCCTTGAGCTTGGCGATGTCTTCCGCCAGCGCCTTGCGAATGGGCATCAGGCTGGGGTCGTTGAGCGCCTTGATGCGCTCGTCGGCGTTGCCGAGCAATGTGATGGCGGAGACGATGTCGTGTTCGAGCCACAGCTTGCGGCCCGCCATGCGCACCAGGTATTCGGATTCGGCCAACATCCAGTCATTGGGGCGCTTGTCGTCCAGATCCAGCACCTTGGTCTGCAAGGCGTCCAGCGCCTCCTGCAACTGCTGCTGGCTCTTGCCGAGGGCACCGATCTGTTCGGCATCCTTGCTGCTGCCCTGATCAATTCTGGTCATGGCGTCGGCCAGTTGCTGCTTGAGGGCTACCAGTTCGGCCTGCTGGGCAACGGCGTTCTGGTGTCCGTGCACATAGAGACCACCGGCCAGCCCCAGGGCCAGCAGGATGGCGATGCCGCCAAGCACGGTGCCAGAGCTGCCCTTCTTGCTCCCTGTCGTTCCGGGAGCGGGCTTGTTGTTGTCGGCCACGGTGGCCGCGGCACTCGGCTGGACTTCTTGCTGTTCAGTCATTCCATCTTCCTCAGTTCCAGGGCGGCCACCAGAGCCTGGTTGGATGCACCTTGGGCAATCACGATACGGGTAAAACCAGCCCCTTCTGCCATCTCGGCCACCCGGGGACTGGGCACCACCAGCAGGCGGTCATAAAGCCAGGGGTGCTGCGGGCCGGGCACCAGGGCCAGCAACCGCTGCAACAATTCGCCACTGGTGATGAGCAGGCTGTCGAGCCCGGCTGCCTGCCAGTGGCGGGTCAATGCGTCCCCGTCAAGATCGGGGTAGTGGCGCTCATAGGTGGCACAATAGTGCACCAGTGCGCCCCGTGAGGCCAGCGTCCGGGCGATGAGATCCCGCCCGTCGTTGCCGCGCAGGATCAGCACCCGGCGGCCACTCACCCCTTGCAGCGCCGGCAGGGCCAGCAGCCCTTCACTGCGGGGATCGGCCGGGCACAGGGCCTGGATGCCCGCCTCGGCGAAGGCATCCGCACTCGCCTGGCCGACTGCAAAGTAATCAATATGTGGCCAGGTCTGACCAGTTTGCAACAGAAAATGATGTGCAAAATGAACGGCATGCATGCTGACGGCGATAACGAGGTCCGCCTCCCGCAGCATGTCACCCAGGTGAGGGAGGTCGCATCCCGGCCGGGTTTCCAGCAACGGACAGCAGAGCGGTGCATGACCCAACTGGTGCAGCATCTGCACCAGCTGGTTGGCCTGGGCGGCCGGGCGCACCACCAGGGGGACCATCAGGGGGCGCTCCAGGCAGATGACCGTGAACCTGGCTGTGCTGCACTCATGCCCGGTAGACCTCGGCCAGGATGACGTCGGCGCCGGCGGCCAGCAGGCGCTGGGCCAGGGTGTGGCCCAGCGCCTCGCCCTCTGCCAGGGGGCCGCGGATCTCATCGCGAATGACGTGGCTGCCATCCGGGCTGCCCACCAGGCCGCGCAGCCATACTTCTTCTCCCTGTACCAGAGCATAGGCCCCGATGGGCACCTGACAGCCCCCTTGCAGGGCGCGGTTCATGGCGCGCTCGGTCAGCACCCGGATGCGGGTTTCGGGGTGTTCGAGCGGCGCCAGCAGGGCGTGCAGCTCGTGATCGTCGAGGCGGCATTCGATGCCGACCGCCCCCTGGCCGTTGGCGGGCAGGCTCTGCTCGGGCTCGATGAAGGCGGCGATGCGATGGGCCATCTCCAGTCGTTTCAGGCCGGCGGCGGCCAGGATGATGGCGTCATAATCACCGGCATCCAGCTTGGCGAGGCGGGTGTTGACGTTGCCCCGCAGGTCGCGGATCACGAGATCAGGGCGGGCAGCGCGCAGCTGGCACTGACGGCGCAGGCTGGAGGTGCCGACCACGGCCCCTTGAGGCAGCTCGTCTATCTGGTTGAAATGGTTGGAAACAAAGGCATCACGCGGGTCTTCGCGCTCACAGATGGTGTGCAGGCCGAGTCCGTCGGGGAACTCCACAGGTACGTCTTTCATGGAGTGGACAGCGATGTCGGCACGCCCTTCCAGCATGGCAGTCTCCAGCTCCTTGACGAACAACCCCTTGCCGCCGACCTTGGCGAGGGGGGTGTCGAGGATCTTGTCACCCTGGGTGCTCATGGGCACCAGTTCGACCTGCAGATCCGGATGGAGTGCCTCCAGCCGATCTTTCACAAAATTGGCCTGCCACAGGGCCAGTGGGCTCTTTCGAGTGGCAATTCTCAGGGTTCGGGCTGCCATATCAATCAGTTGTTTCATCTTTTGAGAGGAAAACGATCTTACCACCCTTTGCAGGGGCTTTCATGGCGCAGCCCGCAAAAGCGGGGCCAAGCTCAAAAACGGGGGCTGAAAATTATTTTCATTCAGCCAATAATTGATTTTAAGTTATTGAAAGTAAGCAACTTTATTGCTTTCCTCTGATACCGTTACGAACGGGGTCAGAAATAATCCGGTGATTGTGTGCGGGCTTGTTTACCACTGCTGTTTGCATTGTTAACATGATCACACTTTTTTGACGTCTCCCCGTTTTGGTGCGTCATTTCTCTTCCCCATAGGTAGGGCATTGCTGGTTAAACTCGACACGCTGGTGGCGCGCTACGACGAACTCAATCGTCTCAAGACGCAACGAGCGCTGGATCTCATGAGTCGCTACGGGCAGCAGGTTTTCCACTTGCTGCCTGTCATGCTGCACTTCAATCACCCCCTGTTGCCCGGTTATGTGGCAGGGGATGTGCCTCATGGTATCTGGAGTTTTGTCGCCAACGAGGCCCAGCAGGCCTTCATCCAGGATCTCTGCCAGAACGCCAACTGCCAGGGCGGTCTCAGTACCCACGACAAGTCCATCCAGGGCCTCTACTCCATGGGGAGCACCTCCTCCATCGGTCAGTGCTGCCACTCGGATCTCGACATCTGGGTCTGTCACGTGGCCGGTCTGTCGAGCGAGCGCCTCGCCCTGCTGGAACAGAAGTGCCAGCACCTCTCCATGTGGGCGGAGCAGCGGGGGGTCGATCTCAACTTCTTCCTGATCCCCGAAGACAAGTTCCGTCAGCGCAACGATGCCCAGATGCAGGGGGAGAGCTGCGGCAGCGCCCAGCACCTGCTGCTGCTCGACGAGTTCTACCGCAGCGCCATGCACATCGCCGGCAAGCGGCTGCTCTGGTATCTGGTGCCTGCCGAATATGACGATCACTACGACGACTACGTCAACGGCCTGTTTGCCCACGGCAAGTTGAGCCAGGATGACTGGCTCGATCTGGGGGGTTTTGATCGCATTCCTGCCGAGGAGTATTTCGGCTCCGCCCTGTGGCAGCTCTACAAGGGAATCGACTCCCCCTACAAGGCGGTGCTCAAGTCGGTGCTGATGGAGGCCTACTCCCACGAGTATCCCAACACCCGGCTGCTGTCGGTGACCAGTCGCGACTGGTTCCAGCACAACGAGGGGATGCACTACCGCCTCGACAACTACTGCCTGATGCTGGACAAGGTGACCAACTACCTGAAGTCCATCGGCGACATGCAGCGCCTCGATCTGGTGCGTCGCTGCTTCTATCTGAAGGTGTGCGACGGGCTGAGCCATCCCAAGGAAGATCACTCCCCGGACTGGCGCCGGGAGCAGATGGCCCAGCTGGTAGCCTACTGGGGCTGGAGTCCGGAGCGCCTTTACCACCTTGATCACCGCCAGGAGTGGAAGGTCGAGGACGTCAAGGTGGCCTACGCCGAGTTGCTGGAAGCCCTGATGCAGAGCTACCGCAACCTCATCCAGTTCGCCCGGCGCAACAACATCAGCGAGTCCATCAACCCGGAAGACATCGGCATCCTGTCGCGCAAGCTCTATGCCGCATTCGAGAGCCTGCCGGGCAAGGTGCAGCGCATCAACCTCAAGATTGCGCCGGATCTCGGCGAGCCGGATCTCAGTCTGGTACAGGTGCCCCATGGCCGCCTGAATCGCGCCGGCTGGTATCTCTACAAGCATTCCCTCGAACCCGCCGACATCATTGGCCGGGCGCCGCTCGAATATAACGGCTACATCAGCAAGCTGGTGGCCTGGGCCTATTTCAACGGCCTGCTGACGCCCCAGTCCCGGGTACACCTGTTCAACCAGGGCTCGGATCTGCACATCGACAACCTGCATCAGTTCTGTCGCGATCTCTCCGGGACCTTCCCGGTCAAGTATCCCCGCGCGACCAACCTGGCCCTGAGCCGGCCGTGCGAGATCCGCCAGCTCTCCATCTTCCTGAACCTGGAGACGGACCCGTCCAGCCACTGGGTGGGGCAGGTGATCGAGTTCGATGCCAACGCCGCGGACGTCTTCTCGTTCGGTCGCAACCAGGAGTGTCTGGTGGGATCCGTGGATCTCGTCTATCGCAACTCCTGGAGCGAGATCCGCACCCTGCACTTCGAGGGAGAGGAAGCCGTGGTGGACGCCCTCACCACCATCCTCGGCAAGATGCACCAGGACGCCGCGGCCCCCGAGATGATCGAGGTGTTCTGCTACAGCCAGCACTTCCGCTCCCTGGTGCGCACCCGCTTCCAGCAGCTTGTGGCTGAATGCATCGAGTTGCGCCTGGCCCGGGACAAGCAGCAGCTGGTCAAGACGCTGGCGCTCGGCAAGGAGAAGTACGGCATCTTCTTCGAGCGGCGCGGGGTGTCGGTCAAGAAGCTGGAAAACGCCATCGACTTCTACCGCCACATCTCCCACAACAAGCTGGATCACCTGCCGCTGCGCCTCGACAAGACTCACAGCCAGCATCTGCCCGGCATCGTCGACGCCTACGCCAGCGAAGGGCTGGTGCAGTTCTTCTTCGATACCCGGGATGCAGGCACCAACATCTATATCCTGGACGAGGCGAATCGGGTGGAGATCTACCAGCACTTCGCCGGCAACAAGGACGAACTGGTACAGGGGGTGAACCGGTTTTACACCTCGGGTCACGAGCGATTCAGCAATGCGGGTCAGTTCAGCAACTTCAACCTGCCCCAGTACTACGAAATCGTGCAGGTGGGTGACAAACTCGATGTGATCCCCTACCGCAGCCAGAGCCCGCAGCGGGACACCCCAGGAGCGGCGCGGGAAGTAGGATGATGCGCTGATAACAGCACCGGCAAGATGGCAAACGGCCTGCATGATGCAGGCCGTTGTCGTATCCGTGGTGCGGGAATCAGGCGTGGAGGGGGCGCAGCCAGTGGGGGGATGCCGTCGAGCATCGCCGTCAGGGATGAAAGCAAACGGCCTGCTGATGCAGGCCGTTGTCTTACCCGTGAGCCGACAATCAGGCGCCGAGGCGGGCCAGCAACCAGCTGCGAATGTCGCCCAGCTGGGGGCGGCAGATCTCGTGGCGCATGGGGTATTCGTGCCACTCGGGGCTGAGTCCCGCCGCTTCCAGCCGGTTCTTGGCGTCCCAGCCCATGGAGAGGTTCACCACGTCGTCATAGATGCCGTGCATGTAGCAGATGGGCAGGGTGCGGGCCGCCTCGCTCATTTCGCCGGGCAGGGCATCGGGTACCGCCAGATAGGTGGACATGCAGAGCAGGCCTGCCAGTGGCACCGGATGGCGCAGGGCGGTGAAGGAGGCGATGACGCCCCCCTGGGAGAAGCCGGCCAGCACGATGCGCTCGGGGGGGTAACCCTCGGCCACCAACTGTTCGATCAGCGCGGCGATACGGGCTGCTGACTCCCTGACATGGGACTCCACGGCGCGATCCGCCGGATCCTCGAAGCTCTTGATGTCGTACCAGCCGCGCATCCTGTAGCCCATGTTGATGGTGATGGGGCGCTCGGGCGCATCGGGCAGCAGATGGCGGACGGGCAGGTCGGCGGGCAGGGCCAGTGCCTCCACCAGGGGGGCGAGGCCGGCGCCGGAGTCCCCCAGCCCGTGCAGCCAGATCACCGCATGGCGGGCACCTTCGGGATGCAGATCCGTCATGAGAAGACCACGGGCTCGCCGGCCTGGGTGGTGCAGGCCCGGGTCAGCAGGGCCTTGAGCTCGTCGCCGAAGCGGTTGTCGATCCAGCTGTCACCGCGCAGCTCGAAGTGGAAGCCGTTCTCCCGGGTGGCGACCCAGATCTGGTGCAGGGGCTCCTGCTTGTTGATGATGACCTTGGTCTTGTTCTCGAAGCTCAGGGTCAGCACCCCGCCGGCGCGTTCGCAGTCGATATCCGGATACCCCTCGTCGATGGTGTCTTCCACATACTGGAAAAAGGCGTCGGTCAGGGCGTGATACTCGTGATCCTTCATCGGTTTATCCTGTTGCTTTTAACAATGTGAGTGCGATTATAGAGGGCCAAAAATTTTTTCGCAGCGAACCATTATGATTACCCAGTTCACCAAGTGCCTGTTTGCCGCGTCGCTGTCGCTCGGGTTGGCCGCCTGTGGCCTGACGGGGCCGCTCTACATGCCGCCGGCCGAACAGCCCGCACCTGCAGAGCAGACACAGCCCAAGACAGAGAGTACACCGCAAGCCGCCTCGCCTGCGACCGCTACACCGGCCTCAGAGGCCGCGCCGCAATAATCTAGGAAGGAACCGCCCCCTTGGATCACTTTAACTACGACGCAGACGGTCAGCTTCAGGCCGAACAGCTTCCCCTGCAACAGCTTGCCGACCAGTACGGCACTCCGCTCTATGTCTACTCCCGCGCCACCCTGGAACGCCACTGGCATGCCTTCGACCAGGCGGCTGGCGACATTCCCCACCTGATCTGCTATGCGGTCAAGGCCAACTCCAACCTGGCCCTGCTCAATCTGCTGGCACGCCTCGGTTCGGGCTTTGACATCGTCTCCGGCGGCGAGCTGTCCCGGGTGCTGGCGGCGGGCGGTGATCCGGCCAAGGTGGTCTTCTCCGGCGTCGCCAAGAGCGAAGCCGAGATGCGCCTTGCGCTGGAAAAAGAGATCCTCTGCTTCAACCTGGAGTCCGAAGCCGAGCTGGAGCGCCTGAACCGGGTCGCAGGCAGCATGGGCAAGAAGGCGCGGGTCTCGGTGCGGGTCAACCCGGACATCGACGCAGGCACGCACCCCTATATCTCCACCGGCCTCAAGCAGAACAAGTTCGGCATCCCCATCGAACAGGCGCCCGCCATCTACCGCAAGGCAGCGGCCATGGCCCACATCGAGATCAAGGGGGTGGATTGCCACATCGGCTCGCAACTCACTGAATTGAATCCCTTTATGGAGGCGGCGGACAAGCTGCTCAAGCTCATCGACGAGCTGGCGGCGGAAGGCATCCACATCCATCACCTGGACGTGGGCGGCGGTCTGGGGGTCAACTACGGCGCCGAGCAGCCGCCGCACCCCACCGAGTATGCCGAGGCGCTCAAGCAGAAGCTGGCGGGCCGGGATCTGACCCTCTTGTTCGAACCGGGCCGCGCCATCGTCGCCAACGCCGGTGTGCTGCTGACCCGGGTCGAGTTCCTCAAACCCGGCGAGACCCGCAACTTCGCCCTGATCGACGCCGGCATGAACGATCTGCTGCGCCCCTCCCTCTACGGCGCCTGGATGAACATCATCGAGGTGGACAGCCGGGCGACCCACGAGAAGGCACTCTATGACGTGGTGGGCCCGGTGTGCGAGACCGGCGACTTCCTCGGCAAGGAGCGTACCCTGGCGATTGCCGAGGGCTCCCTGCTGGCGGTGCGTTCCGCTGGCGCCTACGGCTTTACCATGTCCTCCAACTACAACACCCGACCCCGTGCGGCCGAGGTGCTGGTGGACGGTGACCAGGCGCACCTCATCCGTGAGCGGGAGCAGTTGGCGGATCTCTGGCGTGGCGAGCACCTGCTGCCGTGATGGATGGATTTTCAGCGTTCCTCCATGTGAGAGCGTGATTAACGGTGAGACAGGAACGCGCGATGTTGATTGAGTTTTCCAAAATGCACGGCCTCGGTAACGACTTCATGGTGGTGGATGGCGTCACCCAGAAGGTGTTCTTCAGCAACGACATCATCAAGAAGCTGGCGGATCGTCACTTCGGTATCGGCTTCGACCAGCTGTTGCTGGTGGAGCCGCCCTATGACCCCGAGCTCGACTTCCATTACCGCATCTTCAATGCCGACGGCAGCGAGGTGGAACAGTGCGGCAACGGGGCCCGTTGCTTCGCCCGTTTCGTGCGTCTCAAGGGGCTGGTCAACCGGGATCGCATCGCGGTCAGCACCGCCCGGGGCCGCATCACTCTGCAGCTGGAAGGGGAGAACCAGGTCACGGTCAACATGGGGGTGCCCCAGTTCGAGCCGGGCAAGATCCCGTTCCGTGCCCAGAAGGCGGAGAAGACGTATCTGCTGCGGGCCCAGGATCACACAGTGATGTGCGGCGCCGTCTCCATGGGCAACCCTCACTGCGTCATCGAGGTGCCCTCGGTGGCCGATGCGCCGGTGGAGACCCTGGGACCCATCATGGAGCGCCACGAGCGCTTCCCCGAGCGGGTCAACGTCGGCTTCATGGAGATGGTCAACGCCAGCGAGATCAAGCTACGGGTCTTCGAGCGCGGGGTGGGGGAGACCCTGGCCTGCGGGACCGGGGCCTGTGCGGCCGTGGTGATAGGCATCAGCCAGGGCAAGCTCAAGGAGCGGGTCACCGTCACCCTGCCGGGTGGCAAGCTGACCATCGCCTGGAAGGGACCGGGTCAGCCCGTCTACATGACGGGACCGGCCGAGCACGTCTTTGACGGCCAGATAGAGTTGTAGACAAGGAGCGGGTGATCCCGCTCCATCAACGGATCATATCGGGGCCCTTGGCCCCTTTTTCGGATGGATCAACCAAGTTATGAGCGAACTCAAACGGCAGGAATCACTGGTGGATGAAGCCACAGTGCTGGAGTACCTGGCCCGTTATCCCGAGTTTTTCCTGCGTCACGGGGCCATGCTGGACAAGATCCGCATTCCCCATGCGCAAAAGGGCACCATCTCCCTGGTGGAGCGCCAGCTGGACAGACAGCGGGAGCGCATCGAGCAGCTGGAGCAGGAGATCACCGAACTGATGGGGGTCGCCAGCGAGAACGAGCGGATCTTCCGGGTCTATGCGGATCTCTACGGGGAGATCTACGGCTGCCAGACCCTGTTCGAGCTGAGCGCCGTGATGGGCAAGGCCTTCGTCCAGCGGCTGCGACTCACCGGCCTGCGGCTCTGGCTCAACCCCAGGCATTTCCAGCTGAGCGGCCCCGAGCAGCGTTTCCTGGCGCAGGGCAAACAGCTCGAACAACTGCTGGGTCAGCGCCTGCCCGGCACGGACTACTATTTCGGCCGCCTCAACCAGAGCGAGAAGCAGGCGCTGTTTGGCAATGATGTGCTGGTCAACTCGGTGGCCCTGATGCGGCTCGGGGAGCTCGGCGTGCTGGCCTTCGCGAGCTCGGATCCCAGCCACTTCACCCCCCACAACGACACCCTGCTGCTGGGTCAGCTGGGGCGTCTGTTGCAGCTGCGTCTGCCCGAGCTGGCCCGTGGCTAAGGCAACGACCCGATCCGCTGCCAAGACTCCCCCTGCCGCCGACCCCCTGCCGGTCGCACTGGCGGGGGAGCTGGACGCCTTTATCGAATACCTGCGGGTCGAGCGCCAGCTCAGCCCCCACACCCGCAGCAACTATCAGGCCCACTTAGAAGCGATGACCGCCGAGCTGGTGAAGCTCGGGGTCGACGACTGGGCCCGGCTCGAGGCGAGCCAGGTGCGCAGTCTGGTGACCCGGATGCACAAGGGGGGGCTGGCGCCCCGTTCCCTTGCCACCAAGGTGTCGGCCCTGCGCAGCTTCTGCGACTGGCAGGTGCGCCAGGGGCGGCTCACCGCCAACCCGGCGCGTGGCATCGTCACCCCCAAGCAGGGGCGGCCCCTGCCCAAGAACCTGGACGTGGACGAGATGTACCAGCTGCTCAACATCACCGACGAGCAGGATCCGCTGGCGGTGCGGGATCGCGCCATCATGGAGTTGATGTACTCCTCCGGCCTGCGCCTTGCCGAGCTGGTGGGGCTCAACCTCGCGGACGTGAAGCTCGAGGAGCGCCAGCTCAGGGTGATCGGCAAGGGCTCGCGGGAGCGGGTGCTGCCCATCGGGCGGATGGCGGTGGAGTGGTTGCACAAGTGGTTCAAGGTACGCCCCCTGCTGGCCGGTGACGAGGGGGAGGCATTGTTCGTCTCCAAGCGCAGGCAGCGGCTCTCGGCCCGCTCGGTACAGGAGCGGCTCGACGGCTGGGGCAACAAGCAGGCTCTCAATGCCCACGTGCACCCCCACAAGCTGCGCCACAGCTTCGCCACCCACATGCTGGAATCCTCCGGCGATCTGCGGGCGGTGCAGGAGCTGCTGGGGCATGCGGATCTCTCCACCACCCAGATCTATACCCACCTCGACTTCCAGCATCTGGCCAAGGTATATGACAGTGCCCACCCGCGGGCGAAGCGGGATCCGGAAACGCCGGAGGATGAGTGATGTGGTGTGCGATCTGCGGGGATGACAATCTCCACGTCGCCCCGGTCAGGCGGGAGCTCGCAACGCCAGAGGATGAGGAGTAAAGAGGAACAGCCATGCAGTTTTACCGTCGCTGGCAGCCGGTGGCCGCCATCTCGTTCGATCTGGACGACACCCTCTATGACAACGGCCCCGCCATCGCGCGGGCGGAACAGTGGATGCTGGACCACCTGCGCAGCGAATACCTGGCTACCGCCATGCTGGACAAGCCGCGCTGGCTCGCGCTCAAGCGCCAGTTGCTGCTGGACCACCCGGCGCTGAGCCACGACGTCAGCCTGGCGCGCCAGCGTGGCATTCGCGAGGCCCTGGTGCAGGGGGGCATGGAGCCCGGGCTGGCGGAGCAGCAGGCCCGGGCGGTGTTCACCGGCTTCATGGCCGAGCGCTCGAAGATAGAGGTGAGCGAGGCGACTCACGCCCTGCTGGCTCGTCTGGCGGCGCGCTACCCGCTGGCGGTGATCACCAACGGCAACCTGGATCTGGAGCAGGCAGGTCTGGCTGGCTACTTCACCCTGGTCTGCAAGGCGGGAGCGGGAGCCAGAATGAAACCGGCGCCCGACATGTTCGTGCAGGTGCAAGAGGCCCTGAGGCTGGCCCCCGGCCGCATCCTTCATGTGGGGGATCACCCGGTGACCGACGTGCTGGGGGCCAGGCTGCACGGCTTTCGGGCCGCCTGGCTCAACGAGAGCGGTCAGTCCTGGCAGTCGCTGTCGCTGCTGCCGGATGTGGAGCTGGGGCAGCTGCAGGATCTGGCCACCCTGCTGCTCTGAGCTGGGGATGAGGGACAGATTCCGTGATCTATATCTGGCAATAATAACAAGGGAGCAAGGGCGTGAAGGGAATGAAGGGTGTCATCTGGCTGGCGATCCCCGTGATGCTGGCGGGATGCGATCTGGTGCAAGACCGTTACCGGATGGAGTTCAGGGACGGATCCTGGCGGGAGATCGCCATCTCCCCGTTTTCCAACGAGGCGCGCTGGCGCGAGGGGTGTGCCACCGGCGAGATCCAGGTGGACATGACCCTGCCACTGAAACGGGGCAAGGTGGTGAATGGCCGGGAGCAACTACTCATCGGCGGCGAGCTGTTCGAGCTGGAGGATGCCCGTCTCTATCGCGGCAACGGCATGGTGCTCGGGCAGGCCCCGGACCATATCCAGCGGGGCCTCAAGGGGCTGGATGTCTGCCGAACCCTGCGTCCTGATCGCGGGGCTCTGCCCAAGCTCAAGGGCAAGGGATTTGGCGACTAGCCCGTCTGCTGCCTGAACGGGCAGGAGGCGTCGCCGAAGGCAGTGGGCAGCTTGATGGAGTGGGGGGGTCACAGGCCCGTCACGTCGGATGCCTCTGGGTAGCCCCCGATGTACGAGGCCCTGCCCAGGCTCAAGGGCAAGGGGTCGGCGACTAGCCGACCTGCTGCCTGAACCGGCGACAGGCGTCGCCAAAGGCGGTGAAGAGCTTGATGGAGTGGGGGTTCTCGCTGGCCTTCCACTCCGGGTGCCACTGCACCGCCAGCAGGAAGGGGGAGAGGGCGGGAGCGTGGATCGCCTCGATCAGCCCGTCTTCGGCATGGGCCAGGGGGGCCAGCCCCTTGGCCAGCGTCTTGATCCCCTGCCCGTGGAGGGAGTTGACCGGAATCGACGGCTGCCCCATCAGCTCGGCCAGCCAGGTACCGGGCACCAGCTCGACCTGATGGCTCTCGCCATACTGCTCGTCCACCGGGTCATCCGCATCCTCCCGATGATCGTCATAACCCGGCTCGCAATAGACCTTCTGGTGAATGTCGCCTCCCAGGGCCACGTTGATCTCCTGCATGCCGCGGCAGATCCCGAGGATCGGCAGGCCACGGTCGAGGGCGGCGCGCACCAGGGGAATATCGAACAGATCCCTGTCCCTGTCCTGGGGCTTCTCCGGGGTGAGGTTCTCCTGGCCATAGAGGGCAGGATCGATGTTGGAGCCAGCACCGCTCAGATAGACCCCGTCGGCGAGGTCCAGATACTGCTCCAGATCCTCGGTGCCACAGCAGGTGGGCACCAGCAGCGGCACGCAGCCGCTGATCTCCACCAGAGGCTTGATGTATTTGTGGGTCATGACCTGGTAGGCGTGGCCACTGCGGGCCTGGGCCCCCATGGTCATCAGCACGACGGGTTTGTTATGGGCACTGGGGTTGGGCATAGGTCACCTTGGCTATCCTTGGCGGTCTCATCCTGCGCCTTGGGAAGGCCCTTGCCGCCTCGGCTCGCAAGGGCATGCCTCAAGGCATGGTCGTGGGATCAGGGTCGCGCCAGCGTGCCAGAATCGTCGGTCAGCCTTGGCAACGACAGCCTGGATCCTGCCTCCAGTCTGCCAAGGCCGTTCAATATGTCAAACAAAATGATGCAATTATGTTAAACGTTGATGCCGGAATACGGCTGAGAGTCCCATTTAAAGGGGCTTGAGGGGGAGGGGCTGGTGCGGTGAGAGATTTGATGGTGGATATATTAAACATCTGGCCGGGCGGCCGGATAGCAGAAGGGGCCCACAGGGCCCCTTGTCGACTCAGGCGTTCAGGATGAAACGTTCGATCACCTGGGCGACCCCGTCTTCATCGTTGCGCCCCGTGGTGTGCTGTGCCAGCGCCTTGATCTCGTCGGTGGCGTTGCCCATGGCGACCCCGAGTCCGGCGTAGGCGATCATGTGGTGATCGTTGCCCGCATCCCCCACCGCGATCACCTGGGAGGCATCCAGCCCCAGGTGCTCGGCCAGGGCGGCGACGCCGGTGCCCTTGTTGCTGCGCTTGTTCATGAACTCGAGGAAGTAGGGTGCGCTGCGCACCACGGTATAGCGCTCGTGGAGTTCGGCGGGCAGCTGGGCGATGGCACGGGAGAGCAGGGGCTCTGGGTCAATCATCATCACCTTCATGATCTGCTCGTCGTCGGGCAGGGTGGCGAAGTCCACCAGGTTGATGGGTTGACCGATGAGGCGGGATTCGTGCTCGGTGTAGGGGCTGATCCTGGGGCTGATGAGCCCCTGGCGGACGGAGAAGCCGTGGATGTTCACCCCCAGCTCACAGGCCAGGTGGGCGATGGCACGGGCGTCGCTGCCGGTCAGCAACTGGCTGCGGATGATGCGTTGCTCGGATACCTGCTGCACCAGGGCGCCGTTGTAGCAGATGACGTAGTCATCCTGGCCGGTGAGGCCCAGCTCGGTCAGGGCGGCGGTCATGCCTTCCAGCGGGCGGCCGGAGGCCAGCACCACGGTCACGCCCCTGGCGCGGGCTGCCGCGATGGCGGCCTGGGTGCGGGGGGAGATTCGGCCCTCTGGGGTCAGCAGGGTGCCATCCATATCCAATGCGATCAGCTTGTACATCTTCTCACTACCTGAGTCTGGCCGGCCCGCCCGATGGGGCCATGGGGAGGCCGAGTGTAGCGAAAATCGCCGCCGGGATCACGCCGCCTGCCGAAGCGGGGGCACGTTGCCCCTCAGCGCTGGCCCTGGTAGGGGGTCAGTTGCAGCTGATCTTCCCGGATGGCGAAGTGGATGGGGCCGTGCTCGATGTCGACCCTGTTGTGGTGATGGGCCATCTCCACCTCGACGCCGGGGAAGAGGCGCTGGGTGGCGATGATGTCCATGTTGGCCATGAGCGCCTGCAGCTCCCGCTGCGCCTCGGCGAGCTGCTCGTCCAGGCTCTTGCTCTCGTCGAACTGGCGGGTGCGCAGCGCCTTGATCTTCTGCAGGGTCTCGGGATTGCGCTTGTCACGAGGCAGTTGCAGCAGACGCAGGATGAGATCCTGCAGCTTGTCTATCTGCTCGGCGCAGGTCTGTTTGCGCTGGCGAAGCGCCAGCTCCTGCTCCTTCTGGCTGAAATAGCCGCCGAGGATCTGCAACCGGGTCCGGTTGGCCGCCGAGGCTCCGAGCACCGGTGCCATGATGAGCCGGTTGGCGATGTTGATGCCGCCGATGAGGTGCCCCTTGCGCATGGCGCTGTCCCCCACCTTGAGATCCTGGCCGCTGCGGCAATAGCAGTGACTGAGCTGGCTCAGGATATGGATGTCGCCATCGGCCTCCAGCCTGGCGTACTGGGCATAGCTGGCGTGGATCTCCCCCCCGGCGTTGAGGTGGCAGAGGTATTCGTCGTCTGCCAGCTTGCGCCCTATGATGCCGTTGCGCACCGTGATGGTGCCGCCGGATTCGATGTAGCCGCCCTCGACGAAGCCGCCGATCACCACGTCCCCGCTGGTCTTGACGCGCATGCCGGGCATGACGTCCCCGGTGACCAGCAGGGATCCCTCGAACTCGACGTGGCCGTGGCGGATGTCGACCTGCTTGACGTTGAGCACCTCGTCGACCCGCATCCCGGCACGCTCCTGACAGGGGAGTCCCGGGCGTGTCGCCAGCAGCAGGTCCGGATCCTCGGGGGAGAGGCAGGTGCCGTCACCCGGCGTCATGGCGCTCTCCTTGCCGTGGTGGGCGGTCAGGGTCTGGCCCGTCACGGTGAAGCCGTCGATGCCCTGGGTGGCGGGGTGCCTGCGCATCAGCAACGCCCCCGCCTTGACGGTGAGCAGGGTGCCGAGGTCGCGCATGTCCACCTTGCCGTGATCCCGCTCCTGGGGTTTGAGGATCCGCTCGGCTGCGGTCTCCACCAGCCGCTCCAGGCGGGTATCCAGGCCGTGCCTGGCGGCCTTGCCGAGGGCGATGACGGGATTGAGCTGGGCACCGGGGGTCGCCTCACCCGCTGCCTGGATGGCGGCGGCAAGGAGTCGCTCGCTCACCCCCTGCTTGACCGTGCTGGCCGCCAGGGCCTCCTGCAACTGGGCCAGGGTCAGGGGCTGGCCGCCCCAGTCCGCGGTGATCTGCGCCCTGGCGCTCATCTGGTCCTTGTCCACCTGGATGAGCAGCCTGGCATCCTGGCGCCGGGCAATGGGGACTGGCGGATGCGCGGGGGCATCCGGCTCTGCGATGAGGGCGTTGAGCAGGGTGACGGCTTCGCGGATCCCCTCGCCGAGGGGTTCGTAGCGCCGACAGTTGGAGAGTCGCAGCAGGGCCAGGACGTCGCTTTCCTGGATGGGCTCGGTGAGGCCCGGGGTGATGCGCAGGCAGACATAGCTCATGTCGGCCGACAGCTGAAACCACGCTTTGCTTAACACCGGGCCCTCCTTCGTTGTCCCTGTCCGGTTTGCCCCATGCCGGGGCCTCTCCTTGCCGGCATCCAATGCCGCCGGGGCGGATCCAACGCGCAGTATTCGGGTATTTTTCCTTCCGGGTCAACGATCTGAATGCAAATGGGTGAGCCGGGTTGAGGAAATTTCGGCTGACGGGAGAGGGGCAGAGCCGGCCATGTCATGGGTTCCATTGCAGTTTTTTAGCGCAATATGCTGACGTTTTATGCTTTCGCTATCCAGGGTGTCCATCACGTTGAGGGAGGCGATGCAAATCACCTTGCCAGACAGGAAGAGAAGGATTTTAATCTGCCGCCGCCCCAGGGCGAGGACCCTGGTCGCCACCGATCAGCCCCTTTTTCTGTCCAACCGAACGAGCCCCATGACCGCCCAAGGCCACCTGCTGTTTTCCGTCACCTGCGTCCTGCTTGCCCACAAGGTTGAACTGACTCCGGCCCTGGCCGATGCCAGCCTGTGGCACATCGTTCCCATGGCCCTGGCGAGCGCCCTGCTGCCGGATCTCGATCACCCCCGCTCCCTGCTCGGGCGGCAACTGCCCTGGATCTCGGGGCCGCTCTCCCGGCTGTTCGGCCATCGTGGCTTCACCCACAGCCTGCTGGCGGTGGGGATGGGGGTCTGGGGGCTGGCCCAGGTAGAAGCTCCCTGGTTGCTGTCGGGGGCGGTGAAGGATGCCCTCATCGTGGGCTATCTCAGCCATCTGCTGGGGGACTGGCTCACCCCCATGGGCATTCCCCTGCTCTGGCCCTGGCGTCGGCGCTTTCGCCTGCCTGGCCTGCCCCTCAAGAGCGGCGGGGGTTACGAGAGGGCCTTCTGCCTGCTGACCCTGGCGCTTGCCGGGTACTGGGTCCATGGTGGCGCAGGTTTGGCTCATTTCTAGCCCCGGGCACCCTCCTGGCACCTGGCCGTTCGGGTCAGGGTGAGGTAATCGGCGAGCACCGGCAGCCCCAGCAGGTGGCGGCGCAGCATGTCGAGGGCGGCGAAGGCGAGGATCCGGCGACCGCTCGCGGGATCCGGGTGGCTGACCCTGAGCGTCTGGCCGTGCAGTTGCCCGTCGGCGCAGAGCAGCAGCGGCACGCCGTCAGGACCGGCACGGCCTATGGTGAGGCTCAGGGGGGCGTCGGGCACTGCCAGTTGAGTCAGATCGTCGCTCAGGGTGTGGCTGAAGCCGGCAGTCAGGGCAGGGTGCCCGTGACACATGACCAGCAGGGTGCCCCGGCTCTCCCCTTCCTGCAGGTGCAGCGACCGCTCCCCCAGCAGGGCCAGGATCTGGCTGGCAGGCGCCTCGTTGCCACGCCCCACCAGCCAGGGGGCGATGGCCGCAAGCAGCCTCGCCTCGGCGGCGTCCATGTCGGCGGTGCTGGCACCGTGGCCGATGAGCTTGAGCTCGATGAGCGGCATGGAGGAGCGGTAGCCCAGCTCGATGCCGGCAGGCCAGGGGGCCGCATCCAGCATGTCGCTGAGGGCGGACTCCGAGACGCCGAAGGTGTAGAAACGGCGCAGCTCGGTGTCGGTCTCTTCCCCGGCCAGCGCCTTGAGGCGGGGCATGATCTGTTCGCGCACCATCTGCTTGAACTCGAACGGCACGCCCGGGGTGAAGAAGAGCCGGCTCTGGCCGTGGCTGGCCGGGTGGCGGACCACAAAGCCGCAGGCGGTGCCCACCGGGTTGTCGAGGATCTCGCAGTCCCGGGGCAGCCAGGCCTGCTTGGTGTTGCTCCGTGCCATGGTGCGGCCCCGGCTGGCATAGCGTTCGGCCATGGTGGCGAGCCAGTCCGGGAACAGGGTCAGGGGTTGGTCAAACGCCTCGGCCGCGGCCTGGGCGGTGAGGTCGTCCGCCGTGGGGCCGAGCCCCCCGCACACCAGTACCACCTCGGCGCGGTTGGCGCTCTCCTGCAGCACGGCTGTCAGATCCGCGAGGTTGTCCCCCACGGTGGCGCGGCGGCGCACCTGCCAGCCCTGCTCCAGCAAGAGGGCGCTGAGCCAGGCGGCATTGGTGTCCACCACCAGGCCGGTCACTATCTCGTCGCCTGTGCTGATGATCTCGATGCGCATGGGGACTCCTTGGGTGGGGCCAGCCCTCTCAGGGCTTGCCGTGTTCGAAGTAGTAGCTGATCCGGGTGCGGGGGTTGAGGTATTCGAACACCGCCGGGGGCAGGCGTTTGGGCTGGATCACCTTGGCGATGGTCAGCCCGGCCGCGTCGAGGTCGATGATGGCCGCCTCCTGGCGCGGAATGCGGGGGTCGTATACCAGCACGGCGGGGTAGAGCAGGCGGGAGGCGTTGACCGACATCACCAGCCCCACCTGGCCGTTGGAGAGCTGCACCACGCTGCCCGGGGGATAGACCCCCATCAGCCGGATCAGCATGCCGAGGTGATCGGCGTTGAACTGGGACTTGCGCTGCTTGTAGAGGCTGCCGAGGGCCGCGTAGGGCACCTTGGCCTCCAGGTGGCAGAGGTTGTCGTACTCGTTGATGAGGGAGACGATCTGGGTGAGGGGATCGAGCTGATCGCCCTTGAGCCCCTGGGGGCCGGTGCCGTCCAGGTACTCGTGGTGGTTCTGCACTATCTGCTTGGCCGCTTCCGGAAAATCGCTGACGAGCCCCAGCAGTTCCAGGCCGTAGCGGGGATGCTGGGCCATCAGGTTCTGCTCCGGCTTGGTCAGCGGCTCCGTCTTGCGCAGGATCTGGCTCGGGATCCTCAGCTTGCCGATGTCGTGGAACAGGGCCCCCATGCCGACCTGGCGGATTGCCTCGGCCGGCAACTTGCACTCCCGGGCGAGCAGCATGCTGAGCACGCTGACGTTGAGGGAGTGAAACTGCAGGCTGTTGCCATCATCGCTGTCGGAGACCAGGTGCAGCACCATCTCGTCCACCGAGAGGAGCTGCTCCGTCATGGCGTTGATCAGCTCCTGGGCCTCGCTGATGGCGTTGAGGGGGCGGGACTGGATCTTGCCCATCAGGTTGCGCACCTGGGCCAGGGATTGGCGGAACTGTTTCTCGCACTGCTGCAGGTCGCGGCGATAGCGCTGCAACTGCTCGATGCGCCGCAGTTTCTCCTGCTGCATCTCCTCCTGGCGGGCGAGGAGACCTTCCCCCTCAACCTCATCTGCCTGGGGCTGGGTCTGGCCGAGGGGCTTGGGCGGCGTGTCGCTCTTGTCGGGAATGATGGTCACCAGCTTGAGGCCAAGGCGACGAATGAGCTCGATCTCCTCCTCGCTCTTGAGCTTGAAGCTGGAGAACAGAAACGGGTGCTCACGCCATCCCAAAGGCAGGGAGACATAATTGCCGACTTGCAGCCGTTCTACGGAGATCTTGATTCCTGTCATGGGGTTGGGCACGAGGGACACACTGAGCCGTATGCTAGTCAAAGGGCGGGGTGAATACAAAAGGTATCTGATGACAGCGGGAGCGCTTTATTATAGGCTTCTAGATGTCCAGACATATTTACCGATGCAGTACAGGGAGTCAGCATGCCGATCAAGATCCCGGACCAGTTGCCCGCCGCCGAAGTGCTGGGGCAGGAGAACATCTTCGTGATGACGGAATCCCGGGCCGTCACCCAGAACATCCGCCCGCTGCGGGTGCTCATCCTCAATCTGATGCCCAAGAAGATAGAAACCGAGATCCAGCTGATGCGGATGCTCTCCAACTCGCCCTTGCAGGTGGACGTGGATCTGTTGCGCATCGACGATCGGGAGTCGAAAAACACGCCCCAGGCGCACCTGGAGAACTTCTATCACGATTTTGAGCAGGTGAGAGGCAACAACTACGACGGCATGATCATCACGGGGGCGCCGCTCGGGCTGGTGGAGTTCGAGGAGGTGGTCTATTGGCCACGCATCGTCGAGATCATCGAGTGGTCCCATCAGCATGTCACCTCCACCCTCTTCCTCTGCTGGGCGGTGCAGGCGGCGCTGAAAGCCTTGTACGGCATGGAAAAGCAGACCCACGGCGAGAAGCTTTCCGGGGTCTATCGCCACCACCGCCTCGACGAGCACGAGGCGCTGCTGCGCGGCTTCGATGACGAATTCGTGGCGCCCCACTCCCGCTATGCGGCCTTCGACGGGGATCTCATCCGCGCCCACACCGATCTGCAGATCTTCGCCGAGTCGGAAGAGGCGGGCGTCTATCTGGCCGCCACCAAGGATTGTCGCCAGGTGTTCGTCACCGGCCATCCGGAATATGACGCCCTGACCCTGGATGGGGAATATAGGCGGGATCTGGCGGCCGGGCTCACCCCCGTCATTCCGGTCAACTATTACCCGAACAACGACCCAAGCCAGACCCCGCGCGCCACCTGGCGCAGCCACGGTCACCTGCTGTTTTCCAACTGGCTCAACTATTACGTCTACCAGTTGACCAGCTACAAGGTGGAAGACATCGGCAAGGTGTTTACCTACCAGCAGCCCAAGGGATAGAGCCCATCAGTCCGCCCCGGCCAGCAGCCGTCCACGGGTATCGAGCCAGTGACGGTGGCAGGCCAGGGTGAAGGCCCGTGGCCGTCTGGCCCGGATGAGGGTCATGGCCTCCTGCTGGGGCAGCCCCTGGGTCATCAGCAGCAGGGCGGCCGCCAGCCCGGTACGCCCGCTTCCTCCGTGGCAGTGAATGGCAAGGTGCCGTCCCTCGCGCAGCAGGGCGAGCAGTCGGGGTTGCACCCCGGGCCAGGCCTGTTCGAAGGCGGCATCCGGTGCCTCGTCATCCGCAAAGGGCAGATGGAACCAGCTCATGCCTCTGGCCTGCACCAGCTGCCCGAGAGAGAGGGGCCCGCACAGGGCCAGCTCCTCCACCGTCATCAGGGTCAGCACCCCGCCGGCACCGGCCAGCTGCAACTGGGCAAGGGCGTCGGCCATGGGGACCTGCTGGCTGCCGGGGCAGGGGGTGAGCAGGAGCTGGCCGTCGAGCCGTGGAACGTCCAGGCTCCAGAAGGGATGGGCACTGAGCATGGGGTTCCTCGTGGTGGTCGGGGTCAACGGGATCGGCATCCCGCGGGTGCGGCACAGCATAGAGGGGCCGGAGGCGATGTCAATCTGCGTTGTGTTCGGCCCGGTTTACGGGCAGAGTCTAAAAAAATCGAGCGATGCAAGGAGTAAAGATGAGAAACCTGGATCAACTGGACTTGGACATCCTGGCCCATCTGTTTCGCGATGCGGGCATGACCAACAAGGATTTGGCGGCCCTGGTCGGGGTGGCGCCGTCCACCTGTCTGGAGCGGGTGCGCAAGCTGCAGCAGGATGGCGTGCTCAAGGGGGCGCACTGCGAGGTGGATTACCAGGCCCTGGGCGGTCACATCCAGGCCATGGTCTCCTTGCAACTGGCCCGTCACAGCCGCCAGATCATCGATGCGTTTCGCGACGCCATCCTGGCCCTGCCCGAGGTGATCAGCCTGTTCCACATGGGCGGCAAGGATGATTTCCTGGTGCACCTGTGCGTCTCCGATACCGAACACCTGCGCAATTTCGTCTTCGATCACTTTACCTCCCGGGAAGAGGTGGTGCACCTCGAGACCTCCCTGGTGTTCGAGCACAGGTTCAGCCGCTCGCTTCCCTGCTTCCCCCACCCCTGACGGGGCGAGCCGCAAGAAAAAACCGCCCGAGGGCGGTTTTTTTGTGGGCGGTCCCTCAGTTGAGAGCCAGCCGGCTGTCCTGCGCCGTCCGGTAGAGCCCCTGCTGATAGGCCAGGCTGCCCCACAGGACCAGCCCCAGGGCGGCATCCTTCATGGTGTCCGGCTGCTGCGCCGGGGTGAGCGTTTCGGTCGCATCCTCGTAGATGAAGCCTTCCGGCGCCCGCTCGGGCTGCAGGATCACCACGTCCTTGCCGCGCATCAGGGCGAAGTTCTTGTCGTACTGCATAATGGCGCGTCCCGGCCAGTCGGCGGGCATGCGGGTGAGATCCTTGCCCAGCATGGGGTAGTCGGCACTGATGCCCATGAGGGAGAGCAGGGTCGGGGCCATGTCGATCTGGCTGACGATGCGGGGGTCCTTTCTCGGTGCTATGCCGTCCCCCAGGATGACCCCCGGGATGTGGAAGCGGGGGATGGGCACCAGGCTGGCTCCCCCGACCCGGCTGTCGTGATCGGCGATGACCAGGAACAGGGTGTCCTGCCAGTAGTCCGATGCCCTGGCCTTCTTGAAGAACTCGCCGACGGCGTAGTCCGCGTACTTGGCGGCGTTGTTGCGGGTCTGCTTGGGCTGCTCGTACAGGGCGATGCGGTTGTCGGGGAATTCGAAGGGATCGTGGTTGCTGGAGCTGAACACCAGGCTGAAGAAGGGTTTGCCCTCCTTGTGCAGCGCCGCGAAGGTCTCGTTGGCCTTGGCCATCAAATCTTCATCCGAGGCGCCCCAGGATCCCTCGAACACCGGGTTCTTGAAGTCCTTCTGCTCGACGATGGTGGTGAAGCCATTGCCTAGGAAGAAGCTGCGCATGTTGTCGAAGTGGCTCTCGCCACCATAGATGAAGCTGGTGTCATAGCCTCGCTGCTTGAGCAGGTCGGCGATGGTGAAGAAGTTGGTCTGGCTCTTGCCGAGCTTGACCACGGCCTGGGCCGGGGTCGGCGTGAAGCCGGTGAGCACCGCCTCGATGCCGCGTACCGAACGGGTACCGGTGGCGTAGAGCTGCTCGAACGCCCAACCCTCTTTCGACAAGGCATCGATGTTCGGGGTGAGCGGCAGGCCGCCGAGGGAGCCGACGAACTGGGCCCCCAGGCTCTCTTGCAGCAGGATCACCAGGTTTTTGGGCTTGCCCTGGTAGCTGGCCGTGTTGAAGGTCTGGCTCGGCAGATCGGCAGAGGTGAAATCGCCGAGAGGGCGACCGCTCTCCTCACGGACTATGTCGAGTACCTGATGGTCAGCCATCTTGCCGTAAAACTGGCTGGCGTCCTCCTCGGCCCCCATCTGCTTGATGGCAAAGAAGAGGGAGTAGGCGGAGTTGACGGTGAGGGCGTTGACCAGGGGATCGTCGGCAAAGGCCACCATGGCCGGATTCAGGGCGCGATGGCCGAGACTGGAGCGGGCGCCGAGGAAGCCGACGGCGAGGATCAGCAGGGCGAAGGCGGGGCGCCAGTACCAGCGGGGGAAGCTTAGGTCACGCACCAGGCGGCCGCTCAGCCACCAGCCACCGCCCAGCACGGCGCCGCTGAAGATCACGGCCAGCAGCAGCTCGCCCTTGCGGCCAGCCCACAGCATGGAGAGCACCTCCTTCGGATAGATGAGGTACTCCACATAGAGACGGTTGGGGCGCACCCCGTATTCGGTGACGAAGGCGGGAGTGGAGATCTCGAGAAAGAGCATCAGCCAGAGCCCCAGGGTGAGCCAGATCCGGATAAGCTGCATCCAGAGCCGCCCCGACGCGTGGGGTCCGGCCAGCAACTGGGTCAAGACGGCGGGTACGCCCCAGACCCAGCAGAGGGTGGCAACGTCGACGCGAATGCCTTGCAGCAGCATCTCCTGCCAGCCAGAGACGGCATCCACCCGTTCCAGTTGCCAGAGCCCCAGGCCAAGGCGGCTGACGGTCAGGGAGATGAGCGCGATCAATGAAAAGACGGCGATGGGCCAAACCGGTCCCAGCCATTGTCTGATGGTGGTCATATTGTTCCTGCAAACCTGTTTGCGCCCAGTCCCCGGGCGCATTGTTGTTATGGTGCAGGAGTATGACAGTGGCACCTGGCAAAGGTTGCATGGGCATGGGGTATAAATGGAGAGGTTGGCACGTTTTATGATTTTTTGTGACGGGATGCAGGGTTCGAAGAGAGCATAAAACGCTGGGGAAACTGTGATCCTGCTGGCACATCGAGACAAGGGTCGTGCCTATAATGGCGCCGGATTTCTCAATCGGAGCCGAAGGGATGCCGGTCTTCATCGATGTGGAATATGTGCAGGGCTGGTCTCTGTTCGTGGTGCTCTCCGACGGCACCACAGGCGTGCTGGATCTTACCCCCTGGCGCGGCCAGCCGCTGTTTGTGGCCATGGAGACCGAGCGTCGCTTCGCCCGTGTCTTCATCGATGATCGCCATCAACTGGCGTGGCCCTCGGGCTTCACCCTGGCGGCCCACGAGGTCTACCACCTGATCCTGCCCATCGACGAGCGCGCCGCCTTCCCCGATCGCAACATGCATCGCTTCTGACATGCTAACTCGTTGAGTCAGGTAACGTTTTCAGTCACAGACCCGCGTCGGTCAGGTCGTTATCATGACCCCAGTGCGGCGCTTTGGGCGCCCATCCACCACAGCGGGAACATAACAATGAAACAAGGAACGTTGCGTCGTGGCGGCCTCATCGGGGCCGCCCTGTTACTGACGGCTTGCGGCAGCGGGGGAGGCGGTGGCAGCAGTGACCCCCAGCCCCCGGTGGTCAATCCGCCCCCCGCGTCGGCCAGCCGCGCCTGCTACGGCAATGATCAGCCAGCCTGCAACCTGCGCACCTACCAGGTGATGGTGGAGTCCTTCGTCGACGGCGACGGCAGCGCCAACTACAGCGTCGGTTACGGCCCCTCCCGGCACAACGGCGATCTGCAGGGGATCATCGACAGCCTCGACCACATCAAGAGCCTCAACGTCAACGCCATCTGGCTCACGCCGGTGTTTGACTCCTGCGCCGGCCAGGCCGGGGACGACCGGCTGGATGCCACCGGCTACTTCGCCTGCGACTTCTTCAACGTGGATCCCAACTTCGGCAGCAACGCCCAGCTTAAAAAACTGGTGGACGGGGCGCACCAGCGCGGGCTCTATGTCTTCCTCGACGGGGTGTTCGGCCACGTCAACAAGGTGGGGGTGAGCAAGCCTTCACCAGAGGGGCGGCTGCCTGCCCTCAAGAGCGGCGGCGCAGGCTACCCGGGTCAGCTGGTGGATTACGGCCAGCCCGAGAGTCTGGCCTACTTCAAGGAGGTGGCCCGTTACTGGGTCGAGCAGTACGGCATCGACGGCTGGCGCCTCGATCAGGCTTATCAGTTGGGGCTGGATGACTGGCGCGCCATTCGCAGCGAGGTGGCCCAGGCCAGCGCGGCGCGCAAGGCCGCCGGCCAGCAGTGGGGCACCCTCGGCTACATGGTGGGGGAAGTGTGGAAGGGCGCTGACGAAATCCGCGCCCAGGCCTATGGCCCGAGCGACAACCCGGCGCTCTCTTCGGCGTTCGACTTCCCCCTGCGCTACGGCCTGGTACAGGCGCTGGCGGTGGAAGAGTCCGGCAAGGGCGGGCAGGGGGCCAGCGTGCTCGACGCCAGCTGGAACAAGGTGGAGAACTACCCGGACCATGCCATGCCCAACCTGATGCTGGGCAACCACGACCTAGTGCGCTTCGGCGATCTGCTGGAGCGGGGCAACTTCAATGGGGCGGACTACTGGCAGCGCCACAAGGCGGCCTTCAGCTTCATGGCCGCCCGCTCCGGTCCCATTACCTTCTACTATGGTGAGGAGTTTGGCGACGAGGTGCCTGGCTTTGCCAGTCAGGTGGGGGGCGACTGTGCGGCCCAGGGGCTCTGCGATGATCACGTGGCCCGCAGCGATGGCAAGGTCCCCGGTGTCACCGGTTTCGTGCCGAGCAGCGAGCAGGCCGAGCTCAAGCAGTGGCTGAGCGACCTGCTGGCCCTGCGCGCCGCCCACCCCGCCCTCTATCAGGGGGAGCGGGTCAAGCTGGTGGCCGAGGGGAGCGTCTATGGCGACATCAAGCAGACGGCGGGCGAGCAAGTAGTCTACCTGCTCAACGTCTCCACCACGCCCCAGAGCTACGCCGTGCCGGTCGGCAAGCTGCGCAGCGGCAGCGCCCTGGTGGATCTGCAGAGCGGCGAGAACCTGGCCATCGGTGGCAACAGCGTGACGGTGGACTTGCCGCCCCTCACCGGCCGCTTCCTGCTGGTGCGCTGAGGGAGGCAGACAACAGAAAGGGCTCCATGATGGAGCCCTTTTTCATGGTGGCGGCTTACTTCTCGATGCCGCTGCCCAGATCGTCCCGGCGGGAAGAGACCGAGGGCTCGGCCCCGTGGCGCCAGTGTTCCAGCCGGTTGTGCACCCCGCGGCGCAGGCTCTTGAAGCTGGCTTCCAGATAGTCCACCCCCACCAGGATGGAGAGGGTGACGACGGTGAGCAGCAGCGCCTGATGCAGCATGTCCATGCCGATGAGGGCGCCGAGGGCGGCCAGCATCCAGATGGCGGCGGCGGAGGTCACCCCCAGCACCTGACCATCCCGGGTCATCATGACCCCGGCCCCGAGAAAGCCGACCCCGGTGATGAGCTGACCCAGCACCCGCGCCTGATCGGCGCCCTGAGGACTGACGGCGGCGCCGATGGCGAGAAAACAGTAGGTGCCGAGCACGATGAGGGAAGAGGTGCGGATCCCCACCGGCTTGCCGCGAAGCTGCCGCTCCAGCCCCACCAGGGTGCCACACACCAGACAGACCAGGATGTTCTCCCAGCCAAGGGGCGCTATGTCCCACCACTGCATTGTCATCATATCCACCTCTGCTCGCGATGCTTGTTATCCTGTCGCGCTCTGCCCCCGGTTCTCCAGCCGCTGGCGGAAGGCCCGGGCGAGGCGCTCGTAGAGGTCCTTTGCCTCCCTGTCTTCAATATCGCCACGTATCCAGGGGTTGTCGATGATTTCCAGCAACACGCAGCCCTGGCCCTGCTGGCGCAGATCCACCCCGAACAGGCCGTTGCCGAGCTGGTGCACGGCGCGGCGGGCGGTTTGCAGCACCCGCTCCGGCACGTCGCTGAGGGGCAGCGCCTCGATGCGGCTCATGTCGAGGGGGTGTTTGCGGCGACGGATGCGGTTGCCGGGTTCGGGTCGGTAGCGGCGGCAGGCGAACAGCGGCGAGCCGTCGAGAAAGCCGATGCGCCAGTCGAACTCGGCAGGGATCCGGCTCTGGACCAGCAGCAGGGCGGAGCGGGCCAGCCCCTCGTCCAGCAGGCGGGCGAGCTGGATGTCATCGCTGGCCATGGCGAGGTCGCGCCCCTGGGCGCCGTCGGGGATCTTCACCATCAGCGGCAGACCGAGGCGCTGCACCAGTTCGTCCACATGCTGGCGGCCGCGGCGGGTCACGACGGTGGTGGGGGGCATGGGCACGCCGCTGCGCACCATCAGCTCGTAGAGATAGAGCTTGTTGCTGCAGGCGAGGATGGCACGGGAGCTGTCGATGACCGGCATCTTGAGCTGCTCGGCACGGCGGGCAAACTCGAAGGTGTAGTGGCCGACCGCGGTCTCGGCGCGCAGCCAGAGGGTGTCGAACTCCGGCAACCGCTCGATGGCCGAGGGAGGCAGGATCTCGGCCTGGATCCCCTGGGCAGCGGCCGCCTTGATGAAACGCTCCAGCGCCAGGGCATCGCTGCTGGCGCGGCCGTCGTTGGGGTCGACCAGGATGGCGAGCTGGTAGCGTGGCGCCGTCTGCTCCTCGTCCCCCGTGCCCACCAGCGCCTGGGCGTGCTGCACCATCAGCGCCTTCTCGCTCGGGCTCAGCGCCAGCGGTGACAGGCTCTCCTGCTGGCGCACCGACCAGCCGTGGCGACCGCGCTTGAGGGTCAGCTCCTGCAGCGGCAACTGGCTCAGGCCGTAGTAATAGCGGGCGAGCCCCGCCAGCTCGCTCTGTTCGCACTGGCCGAAGATGGCGCGCACCCGGATCCTGTCTTCGCTCTGCTGGGCCAGCCAGCCCTGCAATTTGCGCCACAGCTTGGCGGGAGGCTGCTGGGGTTGCAGCCGGTTGATGGCCTGCAATCCCGGCAGGCAGTGGTGGCCGCGGGCCTGGGCCAGCAGGGAGCAGTAATAACCGGCCCCCAGGTGTTCCAGGCTGCGGCAGAGGTTGATGATGCGCGGACGCCCCCCTGTGGTGGGCAGACCGTGTTGCAGGTAGGTGCGGGCGGTCAGCAGATAGTCGGCATGGCAGGGCCAGTCGCCCGGCTCCTCGACGATGACATAGGTACTCATATTTTCAGGCTCCACAGAAAGGACTGCCAGAAACGGCAGGATCCCCAGTGGGCTTCGATGCACCGACAAGCACGACAATGGCGCGAGGGGAAACAAGAGGTTACAGTGCCTAATATTCTGCCTTGGTAACTTGTGATACAAGTCGCATTTCTGGTGCTGAGGATAAATAACCGAACAAGGACTCCCCGTGTTGACCGTGCGCGCCGCCCGAGCCGATGATTTGGGCGCCATCGTGAAGCTGGAACGCTACTGTTTTCCCCCCGAGGTCGCCTTCGGCCGCAGCCGCTGGCACTATCTGCTCAATCAGGCCAAGGGGCGCACCCTGCTGCTGCAAGACGAGAAGGCGCAGGTGATGGGCTATTTGAGCGTGCTGGAGCACAAAGGCTGGGATCGTCTCATCATCCAGACCCTCGCCATCCGCTGGACCGTCCGCCGTCAGGGGTGGGCACGCCGCCTGCTGGAGCAGGTGATCCGTGAAGGGCGCGAGGCCGGCTGGGGGGCGATTCGCCTCGAGGTCGCCGACGCCAACCCAGAAGCCAGGACCCTCTATCAGGGGCTGGGGTTTCGCCCCGGGGTACGGCTGCCCGATTATTACGGGCCCGGCCAGCATGCCCACCGCCTGGTGCTGGCGCTGGGGGATGAGCGGCAGGAGCCATCATGAGTTGCGAGGATTGCCTGGCCACCGCCATCAGGGCCAAGCTCGGGCGCTGCCCGGTCTGCGCCGCCCAGACCTTTCTCATCGGGGTCGTCGGCTGGCTGGTCTGGTGGTGGTGCGGCGCGGATACCTCGGTCAACGCCCTGACCGGCCTGCTGTTTGCGCTGGGGGGCTCGGGTCTCTTCCTGCTGCATCTGGCGGTGTTCGCATGGCGAAAGCTGGGCAAGCGCGACATATAACGTGCTGATTTTTCAAGAAGACAAATAACAATGGAGGTTCACATGATTGCAATGGTAACGGGCGCCTCGTCCGGCTTTGGTGAGGCCATCAGCCGCCTGCTGGTGAGCGCAGGCCACCGGGTGATCGGCACTGGGCGTCGCGCCGAACGGCTGGCCGCCCTGTCCGAGGAGCTGGGCGAGCAGTTCCTGCCCCTGGTGTTCGACGTCCAGGACAAGGCTGCCACCCGCGCCGCCATCGAGGGGCTGCCGACCGAATGGCAACAGGTGGACCTGTTGGTCAACAACGCTGGCCTGGCACTGGGGCTGGAGCCTGCCCACAAGGCAGACCTTGAGGACTGGGAGCAGATGATCGCCACCAACATCAGCGGCCTGGCTCTGATCACCCGGTTGCTGTTGCCGGGCATGGTGGCGCGCAACCGCGGCCACGTCATCAACATCGGCTCCATCGCAGGGACCTACCCCTATCCGGGCGGCAACGTCTACGGCGCGACCAAGGCGTTCGTGAAGCAGTTCAGCCTCAACCTGCGTGCGGATCTGGCGGGCACGGCGGTGCGTGTCACCAACGTGGAGCCCGGCCTGTGTGGCGGCACCGAGTTCTCCAACGTGCGCTTCCACGGCGACGACGCCAAGGCGGCCACCGTCTATCAGGGGGTGCAGGCCATCCTGCCGGAAGACATCGCCAATACCGTACTCTGGATCAGCGAGCAGCCTGCCCACGTCAACATCAACAGCATCGAGATCATGCCGGTGGCCCAGACCTTCGGTCCGCTCCACATCAGCCGTCGCTGATGTCATGACGAGCCGACTTCTGTCCACAAGAGGCGCCTTCGGGCGCCTTTTTTGATGGATCTGGTCGCACTCGTCATGGAGTGCAGAAGGAGGCGTGCTGTGACCCCGTGCTGAACCATCGGAAGAGGGGGGTACTCAAGTTGGCCTGCAATTTGCTGTCTCCGGCCCATGGCGGGGAACCCATCCCCGGAGCCGGCGAGGCCGGCAGTGAGCGTGGAGCCTTCATGGATATCAAACCCTATGGTCATCAACTCGCCCAGAGCGCGTCCCAGAACCGTGCCCTGGCGACCCTCAGCGACAGCGACGACAAGCAGAGCGGCTGGTCTCAGCAGGTCAGCCTCTCCAGTCAGGTGCTGACCGGCAAGGCGCAGCAGGCGCTGACCTACGAGCATCTGGCCAGGAACGGCAAGAACACAGTCCTGACCGGTGGCGTCAAGGATGCGCGGGTGCAGCAGATGGTGGACAAGGCCCTGGGCTTTGATCGCAAAAAATTTGACGATCTCGAGCGTCAGCTCAAGGGGATAGCGGATGACAAGACGCTCTCTGCCGAGGAGCGCGAAACGCAGAGCAAGGACCTGGCCGCGCAGCGCGATGCCATGCTCAAGGAGGCCATGGATCGCCTCACCGGCAAATCCGCCTCCCAGGCATGATGTGATTCAAACGGCAATCCTTGGGCGTTAAAGGCAAGGGGTTGACCCCTTGCCACGGGGCTGGCAGGCCGTGGTCAGGGTTCAGGGACTCTGGGGGGCGATGCCGATGGCGATGGCGGTGGTCTGCACGGCCTTGATCTGGTCCCCCTTGGCGATGAGGGCGAACTGGGCCGGATCCTGCACCTTGAGGGTCAGGGTATGGTCAACCCCCTTGACCCGGATGGTCTGGTGCGCCTTGTCCACGTCGATGACATCGGCATAGATGGTTACCTGCATGCCGGCGCCGGCTGCGGGTTTCTCCCCGGCGGCCGCCTTGCCCCCTTCTACTTCCACCACCCGTTTTCTCACCCCGGCGGTGCCCTTGAGCAGGGTCAGGTCCAGCAGTTGCAGATATCTCAAGGCCACGACATCTCCCACCTTGAGCTGGGGAAGGTTGGTCACCTCCTCCCCGGCGATCAGATCCAGGGTCTGCCCTTCGGCATTTTTCAGGCTGACCTTGCGGGTGGTCAGGTCGATGGCGGTGACGGTTGCCCTGGCCGTCAGTTCTTCGGCCAGACTGGCTTGTCCGGGGGCCACGGCCACATGGGTGGTGACCTCGGCGGCATAGAGCAGGGGAGGGGCACAGAGGGTGAGGGCACCCGCAATCCAGGCGTGCTTCAGTTTCATGATAGAGACCCTGTGAGTGGGAAAGGGACCCCGGGAGGGGTTTGAGGGGGCGACGAACTCGTCTGCCCGCTATCACCATAGCAAAGCCGGGCAGGAGCGCCCGGCATCGGCAGGCTGGCATCGTATTTTTGACGACAGGCTCCCGTTTTTGACCTGATGGCACGGCAGGCGCACAATTCCCCGGCATGCAATCAACCGAGGGCTCTGCCGTGTACAACTTCCAATATGCCAATCCCACCCGCATCTGTTTTGGTGAAGGCCAGATCGCCAGGCTGCCCGAGCTGATCCCGGCCGGCAGCCGTCTGCTGGTGCTCTACGGGGGGGGCAGCATCAAGCAGAACGGGGTCTATGAGCAGTTGACCCAGGCGCTGGCGGGCCGGGAGTGGCTGGAGTTTCCCGGCATCGGCGCCAACCCCCAGTACGATCAGCTGATGGAGGCGGTGGCTCTGGTCAAGCGCGAGCGCATCGACTTCCTGCTGGCGGTGGGTGGTGGTTCCGTGGTGGATGGCACCAAGTTCGTGGCGGCGGCGGCCTGCTTCGAGGGGGATGACCCCTGGGAGATCCTGCGGGACAAGGCCTCCATCAAGGGGGCGCTGCCGCTCGGCTGTGTGCTGACCCTGCCGGCCACCGGTTCGGAGAGCAACCCCGCCGCCGTGGTGAGCCGGGGGGAGGCCAAGCTCTCCTTCTACAATCCGCTGGTGCAACCGGTGTTTGCGGTGCTGGATCCCGCCACCACCTACAGCCTTCCGCCGCGCCAGGTGGGCAATGGCGTGGTGGATGCCTTTGTCCACATCCTCGAGCAGTACCTCACCTTCCCGGTGGGGGGCGAGGTGCAGGACCGGCTGGCGGAAGGGCTGTTGCAGGTGCTGGTGGACAACGGTCCGCGGGCGCTGGCGGAGCCCACCAACTACCAGGTACGTGCCAACCTGATGTGGGCGGCGAGCCTGGCGCTCAACGGCCTCATCGGTCGCGGCGTACCCCAGGACTGGTCCACCCACGCCATCGGTCACCAGCTCACCGCCCTGCACGGGCTGGATCATGCCCAGAGCCTGGCTGTGGTGTTGCCCTCCCTGCTGCGGGAGCAATCGGCCCAGAAGCAGGAGAAGCTGGCCCAGTTTGCCGAGCGGGTGTGGCACTCCAGCCGCGAGGACAAGGCGCTGCGTATCGAGGAGGCGATCATCCGCACCGAGCAGTTCTTCCAGCAGATGGGGGTGGGTACCCGCCTCGCCGACTATGGCCTGGATGCGCGCTGCATCCCGGGGATCTGTTCCAACCTCAAGCTGTTCGGCCTGACCGCCCTCGGGGAGCAGCAGGACATCGACCCCGACAAGGTAGCGCGGATCCTCTCTCACGCCCTCTAGGCCTGAGGCCCTTGGCCAAGGGGCGATCTGGACAATAAGTGCGGCCAGGATCCTCTCTCACGCGCTTTGATCATCTGGCTGACGGCCGGAAAAGAGAACGCCCCGATCATCGGGGCGTTTTGCTGGGTGTCACCGGGGCACCGCCGTTTATTCGGCGCTGCGGTCCAGCTCGCGCTCCAGCGCTGTCGCCTTCTGGCGGGCCGGGTGAGTGTTGAGTCGCTGCCAGTAAGCCTGCAGGTGCGGGAACTGGGCCAGCTGGCCGCTCTGGGCCAGGAGATCCACCAGGAAGGAGTTCAGGATGTCGGCGCCGGTGAGGCGATCGGCCACCAGGTAACGGCGGTTTGCCAGCACCTCATCGAGATAACCCAGCACCTTGGCGCACTCGGCTTTGGCGTAGTCCGGCAGGAAGCGCATCGGGCTGCCATCCTTGCGCACGAACATGTCGAGCAGCAGCGGCAGAATGCCCGAGCTCTCGGCGAAGTGGAGCCACTGCAGGTATTCGGGATACTCCGGGCTGTCGGCGGCCGGTGCCAGCCGGTCCGGGGCGTGGCGGGCGATCAGGTACTCTGTGATGGCACCGGATTCCGCCAGCACCCGGCCGTCAAACTCGATGACCGGCGACTTGCCGAGGGGGTGGACGGCCTTGAGCTCGGGCGGCGCCAGAAAGGTGGCGGCATCGCGCTGGTAGGCCTTGATCTGGTAGGGCAGGCCCAGCTCTTCAAGCAGCCAGATGATGCGCTGGGAGCGGGATTTGTTCAGGTGGTGCAGGACTATCATGGAAACCTCGACGCAGTGACGGAAGGCGGTGATACGCAGCGCCCCGGCAGCAGGTTCACTGATGGATGAAAAAGAGCGGGCGTGGTGCCCGCTCCTTCGTCGATTGGCTCAGGCCTCCAGCGCCTGATCCAGATCCGCCAGTATGTCCTCGATGGCTTCGATCCCCACCGACAGCCGGATCATCTCAGGTTTCACTCCAGCCTTGGCCTGCTCCTCTTCGCTCAACTGGCGATGGGTGGTAGAGGCGGGGTGGCAGGCCAGGGACTTGGCGTCGCCGATGTTGACCAGCCGCTTGAAGATCTTGAGGGCATCGTAGAAGCGCACACCCGCCTCGTAGCCGTCCTTCAGGCCGAAGGAGAGGATGGCCGAGGGGCGACCGGCCATGTACTTCTCCGCCAGCGGGTAGTGGGGGTGACCCGGCAGACCGGCGTAGCTGACCCAGGCCACCCTGGGGTGGTGCTTGAGGTGGTGGGCCACCCGCAGAGCGTTGTCCACGTGGCGCTCCATACGCAGGCTCAGGGTTTCCAGCCCTTGCAGCAGCAGGAAGGCGTTCATCGGCGCCAGCGCCGCCCCGGTATTGCGCAGCGGCACGGTGCGCACCCGGCCGATGAAGGCCGCCGGGCCGAAGGCCTCGGTGTAGACCACCCCGTGATAAGAAGGCTCGGGTTGGGTCAGCTGGGGGAAGCGCGCGGCATGATCCGCCCAGGGGAACTTGCCCGAGTCGACGATGACGCCCCCCAGGGAGTTGCCGTGGCCGCCGACATATTTGGTCAGGCTGTGCACCACGATGTCGGCGCCGTGCTCGATGGGTTTGCACAAGACCGGGGTGGCGACCGTGTTGTCGACGATGAGCGGCACGCCGCGGGCGTGGGCCACCTTGGCGAAGGCCGCCAGATCGACGATGTTGCCGGCCGGGTTGCCGATGCTCTCGCAGTAGACCGCCTTGGTTTTGTCGTCGATGAGGGAGGCGATGGCCTCGGCGCTGTCATCCTTGGCGAAGCGTACCTCGACCCCGAAGCTCGGCAGCATGTGGGCGAACAGGGTGTAGGTGCCGCCATAGAGCTGGGGGGTGGAGACGATGTTGTCACCGGCGGCGGTCAGCGCCTGGATGGCGTAGGTGATGGCGGCGGAACCCGCCGAGACCACCAGGCCGGCGATGCCCCCTTCCAGCGCGGCCATCCGTTGCTCCAGCACATCGTTGGTGGGGTTCATGATGCGGGTGTAGATGTTGCCCGGCACCGCCAGATTGAACAAGTCCGCCCCGTGCTGGGCGCTCTCGAACTCGTAGGCCACCGTCTGGTAGATGGGCACGGCAACGGCCTTGGTGGTGGGGTCGTTGGCAAAGCCGTGGTGCAGGGCCAGGGTCGCATCTTTCATCACACACTCCTTGTTGGATGTCACCATTATGGATGGATAGACGTCCAATCTAGCAGTCCTGGCGCCGATGTAAACCACCCATTCCGGCAAAGCAATGCCGGGGGATGGGGGTGACCGGATGGCGTCGGTGACGGCGACCTCAGAGACGGCGGCGATACTCCCTGTCGTCTATCTGGTGCATGTCCCACTGCATCAGGCGGTTGAGCTGCACCATGGGATCTTCGACCAGCGTCAGAGGGCGGGGCAGGATCCTCAGGAAGTAGCGACGAAGGGTTTGCTGGATCCGGTTCGGTTTGAGGGGGGTGGCATGGCTCATGATGGTGCTCCTGTGCTGTGGTTCTCACGTTCGCCAGCAGTATTGAGCTAAAATGCGGAAGTAAAAACTGATGACTTTCAGAGACAGGATTTCCTCTTTTATGCCTACCACCCGCCTTTATCAGCAATTTCAACGGCTCGCCCAGCAGCTTGGCTGCGACGAGCGGGAGATCAGCCTCGCCGAGGTGGCGGATCTGCTCTGCTGCACCACGCGCAATGCCCGCCTGCTGCTGCGCCGCATGGAAGGGCAGGGCTGGCTGTGCTGGACGGCAGAAGCAGGGCGGGGGCGGCGATCCCGCCTCACCCTGCTCGACAACCAGGAGAGCCTGACCCGGCGCCGATTGCGGGTTCTGCTGAGTCAGGGCCAGCTGGCGCAGGCGGTGAGGCTGGCCGAAGATCGCCTGGATCTGCTCACTCCGCTGCTTATCGAGCAGCTCGGCCAGGCCACCCGGGAGGGGCGCCAGATCCTGCGGGTGCCCTACTACCGGCCCCTGCCCGGTCTGTTGCCCACCGCGCCCTTGCGCCGCTCCGAAATTCACCTGAGCCGCCAAATCTTCAACGGTCTGACCCGGCGAAACGAGGAAAATGGGGAAATCGAGGGGGATCTCGCCCATCACTGGGAGTGTCTGGCCCCCTGTCACTGGCGCTTCTATCTGCGCCCCGTGGTGCGCTTTCACCATGGCCGCGAACTGGTGGTGGAGGATGTGATGGAGAGCCTGCAGGCCTTGCGGGATCGCCCGTTGTTCGCCCATCTAGCACGGCTGGAGAGCCGCTGGCCGCGCACACTGGACATCCATCTCGACAGCCCGGATCCTCTGCTGCCGCACCTGCTGGCCGAGCCGGTGGCCGCCATTCTGCCGCGGGAGCTCAAGGGGGAGGCGAATTTCGCCCTGCAGCCGGTGGGCACCGGCCCCTATCGGGTGAGCGCCAATGATCCCCTGCACCTGTGCCTCGAAGCATTCGACGACTACTTCGGGCTGCGGGCCCTGCTCGACGAGATCGACATCTGGATGCTGCCGGAGCTGGCGGAACGACTGGAGAGCCACGTCAGGCTGGGCAGCGACACCCCGGAGCTTGGCTCCATGCGCGGGGAGTCCGAACTGGAATCCGGTTGCTACTTCCTGCTGCAGGACGACAGATCGGTCCCCCTGCAGGACCCGGCCCTGCGCCAGTGGCTGACCCGGCTGCTCAACCCCATCGCCCTGATGGCCCGGGTGGCACCCGAGCTGCAGCGGGGCTGGACCAGCGCGCTGGGCCTCCTGCCCCACTGGCGCGAGAGCCTGCCTCTTCCCGAGCCCGGCCCGGTCAACCTGCCAGCTCGGCTGGTACTGGCCTGCTTCAACCAGCATCTGGAGTTCAACGAGTGCGCCAGCGCCATGAGCTGCCTGCTGGCAGAGCAGGGGATCCAGCTCGAGGTGCGTACCCTGGACTACGGGCGCTGGGTGAGCGGGGAGGATGAAGATGTGGATCTCTGGTTCGGCACCCTCAACCTGGAGCATGAGCACGCCTTCGCCCCTTACGCCTGGCTTCAGGGCACCCCCTTGCTGCGCCGGGTGTGGGGCGGCCAGCAGGCCCTGTGGCAGGGATTGACGCAGTGGCGCGCTCATGGTGAAGAGCCCGGCCCCCGCGCCCTGCTGGCCGAGGTGCAGCGCCAGAGCTGGTTTGTGCCGCTGTTTCACCACTGGCTGGAGCTGGAGAGCCGGGTCGGCGTGCACGGCGTGCGCATGACGGCCCTTGGCTGGTTCGATTTTCGCAGCGCCTGGTTAAAGCCCGAGCAGGTGACGCAGGAGCCGGAAACCGGCGGTGGCTCTCACCCCCAGGCAGGGACGCTTGAGTCGGACGGGTTGGCGCGCTAGCCTGTGCGCGGTCCTACGACAAGGAGTCGACATCCATGCTGGAAATGCAGATCCAACCCCGTTTTCAAGAGACGGACGCCCTCGGCCACATCAACAATACGGTGCCGGCGGTCTGGTTTGAATCGGCCCGTGATCCCCTGTTTCGCCTCTTCTCGCCCGAGCTGGATGTGCATGACTGGCATCTGATCATCGCGGGCTACACGGTGCAATTCAAACGGGAGCTGTTCTATGGCCAGATGGTGTCGATCAAGACCGGCGTGCGGCGTATCGGTACCAGCTCCTTCACGCTCTGGCAGGAAGCCTGGCAGGGCGGCGAGCTGGCGGTGACCGCCGAGACGACCCTGATCCATTTTGACTACCGGACCCGGCAGTCCATCCCTTTGAGCGAGGCTCACCGGGAGGGACTGAGGGTCTGGCTGGTAGAGAGTTAATCCGGCCTTCGGGCCCACCACAGGACACTTATGCGCACAACCGCGATCGCCCTGAGCCTCGGCTTGGGACTGGGACTCTGCTCCCTGCCTTCATTTGCCGCCTCCCTGGCCGAGCAGTTCACCCTGATGGAGAAGGGGGCCGACAGCGCCCTCGATACCCGCTTGTTCAGCCACGATGGCGTTGACATCAAGGCCTGGGTCGACGGCACGCCCGTCATCATCGCCGTGCCCATCCTGAACGAGCAGGGCAAACAGGAAGGGGAGAGCCGTTACTACTTCAAGGGCGGCAAGCTGTTCGGGGTGAAGGAGCCCGCCGCCCAGTTCGCCTTCGATGACAGTGGCAAGCTGACCCAATGGCTGGACGACAAAGGGCAGCCTGCGGAGTTTGTCAGCAAGATGAGCATGCAGCAGCGGGAAGCCTGGCTGACCAGACGGGCGGCCGAGCTGGGCGGGTTGTTTGCACCGAGCACCGCCGAGGAGAAGGCTGACAAGGGGGGCGTCAAGCTCAAGGGGGCCGAGCTCGCCCAGTGGCTCTGCAATGGCAAGCTGATGGCGCTCGCCGGAGGTGACAAGGTGACCTTCGAGCCGGCCAAACTCAAGAGGAGTGCAGAGGGCATCAAGGGAGAGGTTTCCCTGCGCCAGGAGAAGGGGTGGCAGGATCTCTGCCTCACCTGCGAGGTGCAGGGCAACCGGGTGACTCGCCTCACCTGGCAGCCGCTGCCGGGTGCCAACAAGCCGCAGTAAGGGCGGCAGCGTCACAGAATGGGGGCCCACTTGCGGGCCCCTTTTTCATGCCGGTTACTGCTCGTCCAGGGTGAGCCGGGTGAGGGCCTCCACCCGTCGCCACTGACCGGGCTCGAACCAGCGTGCCAGGATCTCCGGCTGCTGGCTGGCACGGGCCTCGGCAGGCAGGGGTCTGATCTCGGCCAGATAGCCGGCCAGCTGCTGCTCGAACCCCTGCTGGCTCTCTGCCAGCTGGTGCAACCGGTCTGCCGCCTCCGGTCCCAACTGTTCGCGCAGTGCGGCGTCACGCCCGGCTGCGGGGAGTTGCTCCAGAGCCTGCAGATCGCCGAGCAGGCGGCTGTTGGCCTCCGCCTCCCGAAACCACTGGGGCTGCTCCGCCAGCCAGAGCTCCAGCTCGCTCGCCAGCAGCGGCTTGTCGGCATCGCTGGCCTCCGCCAGCGCCTTGCGGCGCAGGGTCCACTGCTCCATCAGCCTGTCCTCGGCAAACAGCTGCTCCTGCTCGGCCGGGGTGAAGCGCTGCCTGCGCAACTGCTCGCGCTCGTCGAACAGCTTCTGCAAGCTGGCGAGGCCAGGATCCGTCGGCACCGTCAGGCTGCCCTCAGCCGCGAGAAAGGCTTCATGGCGGGCCTGCAGCGAGGACTTATCCGACGGCGGTGCGGCCTGCCTGACCAGAGGGGAAGCGGGCCCGGCATGTTGCGGCGAAGGGGCGGTTGCGTCAGCGGAGGGCCAATACTGCCAGCCCCCCAGCAGCAGGGCTGCCCCCAGCGGAGCAGCCATCAGCCATGCCCTGTTCATAGTCCCAGCCTCTGCAGGCGGTTGGCGTGCTGGCGATAGAGGTTGACCGGGTCGGTCTCGAACAGGTGGCGAATGCCGAACGACTGGTTCACCTCGTCCAGATGGTTCATGCGGTAGTGGGTGCCGATCACCTTGCCGAGGTGGCTGCTGCACACCCCGACCAGGCCGTCACTGGGCTCCTTGAAGAAGCTGCCGGTCAGCGCCAGCGCCGGATCCACCGGATCCAGGATGTTGGTCATGGTGCCGCGTCCGCTCCAGGAAAAGTAGTAGACCCCGTTGGCGGCCTGCATGGGCCCTTCGCCGCAATGTTGGCTCGGCAGCCCTTCCGGATAGCGCTGGTTGAAGCGTTGGGCGCCGGTGCTGGTGAGGGCGTCGAGGGCGGCGAGGGGATCCTGCGGCAGCTGGCTGCCCCCGGAGAGCAGCGAGATGACCCCGGACAGGGCCGAGGCGGCGGCCACCGCCAGACCTTCGGCCGCCGAGCCCGGCGTCACCTTGGCCCGCACCAGGTCGGCGATCTCAGAGCCATGGTTGACCCCGCCCACGCTGGTGGCGGAAGCGACCAGCTCGGGGGAGACCGAAGCGACGTAGCGAATGGTGGGGCCACCGTGAGAGTGGCCGATGAGGTTCACCTTCTCCGCCCCCGTGATGGCGAGCACCTGCTGCACCTGCTTGAGCAGCTGTTCACCGCGCAGCTCCGAGCTCTGGGTGGCGGAGACCTGGGCCACGTAAACCTTGGCGCCATCCCGGGTCAGGGCCTGGGGGATGCCGTAGAAGTAATCGACCCCGAGCAGCTTGTCGAAACCGAACAGACCGTGCACCAGCACTATGGGGTAGCGGGTCTGGGTATAACCGGCCCCCTGACCCAGCATGGGCAGGGCGCACAACAGCATCAATAGCCATCTTTTCATCTTCACCGTCCTTGTGAAAAAACCGGCTGCATTCTGGTCGTCACCGGGGCAGCCACCGGCCTCATGCCAGTACCGGCAGCATGGTGGCTGAACTCAGATGTATCTGTGGATGGGATCACTAAACCGGGGATTGCAGAAAAACCCTACCCATATGGGCAAAAAAGGCGGCACCAACTATTCCTTGTGTCTGCCCATCAAATAAGTTAAATAATAATTATTATCATTTTAGTGGTCGAGTCATGACGGGAACCTGGGTGAAGGGGTGGGTCGGTACCACCGGAGTGGACAGCAGCATGGCGCACTGGAAGGCGCAGACCCTGAGTGGCAACCGCCATTTCGATGCGGGGGAGTACGCCAGGGCGCTCGACTGCTATCAGCAGGCGCTGTGGCTTGCCCGCCAGCAGTTTGCCGACTGGCACGATGCCGACGAAGCGGTGGCGGCCCTGGTGGTGGCCCATCACAACCTGGCGGATCTGCTGGTGGCCATGACCCTGCCGGATCGGGCCGCCGACCTGCTGTGTCACATCCATGATTGCCTGCTGGCCACCAGCCAGTCCCCCACCAGTTCTGCTGCCCTGCGGGAGGCGGCTGTTCGCCATGCCCGCAGCACCCGTACCGAGCTGCTCGCCTTTCTGGGCAAACACGGTCATCACGACGGCATCCAGCACAGCCTGGGTCAATGTCTGTGTCAGACCGGCTCTGCCCATCAACTGCATTGAGCCCAACAGGAGAGACAATGAACATGAGCCATACCCTGCCAGCCCTTCCTTACGCCTATGACGCGCTGGAACCCCATATCGATGCAAAGACCATGGAGATCCATCACAGCCGTCACCATCAGACCTATGTCACCAACCTCAATGCCGCCCTGGCCGATCTGCCGGAGCTGGCTGCTCTGCCGCTGGAGGCATTGCTTGCCCGTATCGACAGCCTGCCGGCCCAGGTTCAGGGGGCGGTGCGCAATCACGGCGGCGGCCACGCCAACCACAGCCTGTTCTGGCAGGTGATGAGTCCGCAGGGCGGCGGCGAGCCAGCCGGTGAATTGGCTGCGGCGATCCTGCGGGATCTGGGCGGACTGGAGGCCTTCAAGCAGGCCTTTACTCAGGCGGCGCTGAGCCGTTTTGGCAGCGGCTGGGCCTGGCTGGTGGTCGATGGGCGCGGCAAGTTGCAGGTGGTGAGCAGCGCGAACCAGGACAGCCCCCTGATGGAGGGGCTCACCCCCATACTCGGGCTGGATGTGTGGGAGCATGCCTACTACCTCAAGTACCAGAACAAGCGTCCCGACTACATAGCCGCGTTTTACAACGTGATCGACTGGGATGAGGTGGCACGGCGTTATGTGGCAGCGCTGGCCTGATCGCCGGAAATACCGAGCCCAATAAAAGAGACCCGCCTGTTGGCGGGTCTCTGCTATTGAGGAGTCAGTGTGCTGCCAGTGGCCGGCGCCGCGCTGGCGGCAGCCGGATTATCCACGGGCGTAGCTTCGCTCGGCACGGCTGCACTGGTGGCCAAGGCACTGCTGGTTGCCGCCGCTGCACTGGTGGCGGTTGCCGCGCTCACGGCCGCTGCCTGCTTGGCTTTCGGCTGATGAGGGGGCGGTGCAATGGGCAGGCAGGGCTGGCTTGCCCCTATGGTGCTCAACGCCTGGCAGGGGACCGGGCCGCCGATGACGATGGGCTCGCCGAGGAACTTGGGACCCTTGTCCAGCACGTAGAGGTCCAGCAGCCCCATCAGGCGGGCGAACACCTCGCGCACCCGGGTCTTGATGCCCTGATAGGCGCTGGGATCCACGGCGTTGAAGCCGACCGCCTCGATGCCGAAATGGCGGGCGATGAAGATGGCACGCTCGTTGTGAAAGGCCTGGGAGACCACGGTGAAGTGGGCCTGACCAAATACCTCCTTGGCCCGCACGATGGAGTCCAGGGTCCGAAACCCTGCGTAGTCGCTGTAGATGGCGTTGGCCGGAATGCCGGCCTGGATCAGGGCCCGCCGCATCTGGCGCGGTTCGTTGTACTGCACGGTGGCGTTGTCGCCGGAGACCAGGATGTAGTCCACCTTGCCGTTGTTGTAGAGCTCGGCGGCGGCCTTGATCCTGTATTTGAAGTAGTGGTTCGGGCTGCCGCCAATCAGGTATTTGGAGGTGCCGAGCACCAGGGCGACCCGGTTGTAGGGCACCGCGTTGACGTCGTCGTAGGTGTAGTGACGGGCGTCCGAGACGGTCCACTCGCTGTAGCCAAGCAGGGCGGCGATGGAGGCCAGCAACAGGCAGAGGCAGGCGAGCAGGATCTTGGCAAACTTCTTCATGCGCGGTGCGGTTCGGGTCTGAAGTAAGAGAAGACAGGGGGCCATTCTATTACAAGTTGTTGTGGCGCGTCAGGTTTGATGGCGGCGCAGGGTCTCACTCGGGCAGAGGTTGTCGCAGCGTGCGCTAGGATCCCGGGCTTATCAAACGGCGCCATAAACAAGGGGCGACCATGGCCGCCCCTTGTCATCATCGTCTCGTCCTCAGTGGGAGGAGTCGTTGGCCTTGCACTCGTCAGAGTCCTTGTTGGCTTCCCACCAGGGCAGCAGCTCGCGGCCGAGCCACTGCTGGTAGGCCTCGCTGTCATTGGCAATCAGCTGGTCCAGCTCTGCTTCGAAGGCGCTCATGGCCTGCTGCTGATCCGGGTTGCGCAGGGCCTGGGCCATGGCCAGCCAGCTGGCGCCGCGACCGGTCTCGTTCAGGAAGCGGTGCACCGTGTAGGACCAGGAGTAGACCATCTCGCCGCCCTTGTCGTAATCCAGATGCAGGATGTCGGCCAGGGTCGGACGATCGCTGGCCGGGCGGCCGGCGACGTTGTCCAGACCGCGGGCGAAGCACTGGCCGTGGGCGACGAACTCCGCCAGCCCTTCCGACCACCAGGTGGTGCGGTTGAGCGGGTAGTGGCCGAAGCTGCCGTACTGATTGAAGCGGCCGTCCAGGTAGTGCACGTACTCGTGGCGCAGGTTCCACACCTGGAATGCAGGGCGCTTCCACTCCGCCTCATAGGCGAAGAAGCGGGCCTGGTTGCCGGGGCGAGCCGGATCCCCTTCGAGGTAGATGCCGCCGTTGTCGGTGGAGACGCCGCCAAACAGGGCACTGCCGTAGCGTTTCCAGTCGGCAGAGGAGTTGAAGACCACCAGTTCCAGCGCCTCGTTGTGATCATCCGCCACCGGCTGCCAGCCGGTCTCCATCTGCTGGTGGAACTGCTGCTCTTCGGCACCCAGCTCACGACAGATGCCCTCGGCCTGGCTCATGGTCAGGTCCTGGGCCCGCAGGCGCAGGGTCGGTGAGCAGGTGTGCTCGAACGGCAGCACGTCCTCCACCCGGACAGGGGTGCAGAGCCCGGCGAAGTCACCGCTGATGCAGGCTTCGCTGGTGCGGTCCGTGTAGGTCAGGTAGTAGGTGGAGAGGGTCAGTGACATGTCTTCCAGCAGATCCTGGCTCTGCTGACCACCGGGGATCAGGTCGTGGTGGCGAATCAGTGCGATGACGGAGTCATCCAGCAGCTTGCGGTAGCCATCGAGCTCGTCCGGGCGGGTATAGCGGGCGACCCGGTAGAGGCGGGTGTAGGCATCCAGCACGTTGTTGAGCAGGAATAGATCGGCGCCATCCCTTCCTTGCCACAACGCGAGTTCGCTCATGCCGAGGGCGTGCAGCTGCTTGCGCAGCTCGCCATCCTGCTGGCGGAAGTCGTTGGCGAAGGGGTCGCTGTAGTCGCTGGCGAAGTCGAGGAAGTTGAGCAGATCGAACAGGCCGGTTGCCCAGGCGTGCTGACCGTTGATCTCGCTGGCATGGCGGGTGCTGTAGGCCAGCATCTGGTTGAACTCGCCGAGCAGGGTGCCAAAGCGGCTCTGCACTGCCGGGCTCTTGAACTGACCGTGCAGGGCGATGCTCCAGGCACCCATGACGGCGCCTACTTCGTCGCTGGCCTGCTCCGGGAAGAGCAGCGGATGGGCGCCGAGCGCGGTCAATGCCTCGGCCAGCGCCTCAGCAGCAGCCGGGCCGTCTTCCTTGTGCTTGCCGTAGTTGTGGTAGTTGTGGGCACGCACGTATTCCAGCAGCAGCTTCATGGCCGGATGGGCCGGCTGATTGGCCGCCAGCAGGCTCTGGATGCCGCGCGACACGGCCAGCAGCTTGGTGTCATCGTGACCATAGTTCTCCTGCCAGACCGGGGCGGGCTGGCCACTGGCATCCTGCACTATCTTGGCAGCTTCGGCGTCCAGCAGCTCGGTGCCCGGCAGATCCGGCTCGGAGCAGGCGCGGCCGTCGGTACGGCGACAGTCGAGCTGCTCTTCCTTGCTGGCCAGCACGATAGGGCGGTTAAGCACCCGGCTCTCCTGCCACTCGGTTGTCTCCGGCAGGGTCTGCCATTCGCTGCCCCCCACCGGGTATTGATAGCCGGTGTCCTTCAAGACCACCTGCACTTCGCTGCCAGCGGGCAGGGTTTGACGGCACACCCGGTAGCTGATGGTCTTGTCCCCTTCCTGACGGGTCTGGGGTTCATCGCACTCCTGTTGGGCCTTGATCTCGTCCAGCAACCAGGTGTACTGGCGCCAGACGTGCAGCTCGCTCACCTGCTTGGCGGCCTGGCTGCCCGCGATGGGCTGCAGGCGGAAGAAGATCTGCTCGAGGCGACCATCCCGTTCATTGGGGGTCTCTTCCAGCACCTTCAATTGCTGCCAGTTTTGCGGCTGGTACTGCCATGCCTGCTCGGCGCAGCGACCTTCGGCGTTGAGCTCGCAGCGATCCAGCTCCTGCTCGCTGTGACCCAGGATGACCCGCTCAGCCAACGGCAGACGATCCTGACGCGGCGCGGTCGGGGTGCCCGCCAGCGGCCCCCAGCGGCCCTGCTTCATGCCGTAGCCATAGTCATAGCTGCTGGCCGGGACGGCCTTGCCGGCCGGTACCACCTCTTCACAGCTGAGGTAGCGGATCTGCCAGCCCTGCTCGATCTTGAGTTGCGGCTCGCCGCACTGCTGCTCTGCCAGCGCAGCCAGGTTGGCATCGCGCCAGTCGAAGCGGCGATACACCCTCAACTGCTGATAAGGGGCGTCGCCGCTGCGGGCGCTCAGTTCAAAGGTCACTTCGGTGAGACGATCCCCCAGCTGACGGCTGGATTCGCCTTTGAGTTGATACTGTTGCCAGTCGGAGGGGGAGTAGTTGGCCAGCGCCGAAGTGGCGAGCAGGCCTGGGGCTGCCAGGAGCAGCAGCCGGGGAGAGAGGTGCTTCATCATGATCCCTTTGGTGGATGGAGAGGCGTGGGGACCAGAGAGGTTATTGGGCTCCAAAGGAATATCAATTGGCCAGATGGCGCAGCGAAATGATGCATTCGGGAGCAAACAACATAAAAACAGCCCCAAAGGGAGCTGTGTTGATAGCAAGGACTCCGCCCCATATGGGGGAGGTGTCACTCCTCTTGTCGCAAGCTGCGGGCGAGCAGGGTGCGGGAGGGTTTCAGATTGCCGCCGAGATCCGGCCAGGGATGCCACTGGTCCGGCACCATGAAGCCGGGTAACGACAGCCTGATCCAGGCGGCCAGCTCGGCAGATGGTGCCGGTTCGCCGTGCCAGTCGATGAAGGCGGCGGGCCTATGCCCCCACTCGTCGCTCGGCACCGGCACCACCAGGGCCTGGGCCACGGCGGGGTGATCCACCAGCCGCTGCTCTATGGTCTCGGGCTGGATGTTCTCCCCTCCCGAGATGAAGAGGTTGTCGAGCCGCCCCTCCACCACCAGATCGCCCCCCGGAGTGAGGCGGCCCTTGTCCCGGGTGTGGAACCAGCCCTCTTCATCGAGGGGGCGCACCAGCTCGCCCTCCCTGAAATAGCCGGCAAACAGGGTCTCACCGCGCACGCAGATCTCCCCCTGGCGGATGCAGACCTCCCGCCCCGGCAGCGGGCGACCCACCACGCCGGCGGCGCAGGGTTGCCCGGTGCAGACCTGGCTGCCCATCTCGGAGAGGCCATAGCTCACCTTGGGCTCCAGCCCCAGAGCGGTCAGCCGGTTGACCAGGGGCGCCGGGATGGCGGCGCCCCCTAGCAGCAGCTCTCGCACCCGGGTGCGGGATGGGTCGAACCCCTGTGCCAGCAGGCGCCAGAGCTGGGTCGGCACCAGCGAGAGGTGGGTGATGGGCTGATCCTCGAGCCGCGCCTTGAGGGGCCGGGTGCGATCGTCCAGCACCAGGGCGGCTCCCGCCAGGAAGACCCGGAACAGGATGGCGTAACCGCCGACGTGAAACAGTGGCAGGGAGAGCAGCCAGCCGCAGGCTTCGTCCAGGGGGATCAGGGTGGCGGAACCCCGGGCCGAGGCGAGGTGGTTGGCGAGGCGGTGTACCACCGCCTTGGGGGTACCGCTGGATCCCGAGGTGAGGATCATGTTGTTCGGCTGGTCGGGTACCAGCGGGGACTCCCCATCTGCGGCCAGCTCGCCCGTGAAGTCGAGGCTGAGGGCTTGCCAGTCGCCCGCCGGGATCTCGCCTGCGGACCAGAATGCCCGGGCCTCGAGCTGGCTCGCCAGTTCGCTGTGTCTGGTTGCCGGAAAGGCGGGATTGAGGGGGCAGAAGACGATGCCGCTGCGCACGCAGGCCCAGGCCAGCAACACATCCTCCAGGGCGCCGCGCATCACGGCGGCGAGATGATCTCCCCGCTCCAGCCCGGCCCGGGCGAGCTGATTGCACAGGCTGTTGAGGCGCAGGTCGAGGCGCTGGTAGCTAAGAGGCTCCCCGCTGTGGATGGCAATGCGATGAGGGGACAGTGTCGCCCAGCGTCGTACCGGGCAGGTTTCCTGCCGTGGGATCTGACGGGTCACCATGGGTCAGTCACGGTGAAACAGGGGTTCCATCCTGCCCGGATCGGGTTGCCCCTGCTTGTCCAGCAGATCCCTGGCCAGCCAGCGGCGGGTATCGAGGCCAGGGGCCTGATCCGGCGCCCACTCCCCCGCGAGGCGGGCGAGCTGAGCGAGGCCGAGACCGGACTCGAAACAGGAGGAGACGATCACCTTGAGCTTCAGTTCGCGAGCGCGAGTCACCAGGGCCTCGCTGTTGGCGAGGGCGCCGAGCAGGGTCGGCTTGAGCACCAGGGCGCGCAGTTGCGGGATGGGCTCCCAGGGCTTGCCCTGGGCCAGCAGTTCGTCCAGCGCCACCGGCATGCCGGTGCGGCTGGCGACGAAGGCGATGTCCTCGAAGTCGGCGCACAGATCTTCGAGGTATTCGATGCGATTCGGATCCAGGTGGCCGCAGAAGGCCCAGGCCTCCTCGCGGGTCCAGCCCTGGTTGGCGTCCAGGACCAGTTTGAGATTGGGGCGCCGATCGAGCAGCAGCCGGATCAGCGCCAGCTCGTCGCGCATGGGGTAGCGGGCTACCTTCAGCTTGGCCTTGAGGGGGGTCTCGTGCAGCCACTGCTTCCAGTTCTTGAGCAGCTCCTGGGGGGAGCCCTGGATCAGCGGATAGGGCTCGGGCAGGGGGGCACCCTGCTCGGGCCAGCTACGACGGGCGCAGTCGAGCCCGAACTGCACCGAGGGCAGCTGTGGCGTCGGGGTCTGTCCCCGCGCCAGCTGCGCCAGACAGTCGAGGGCCTCGGCCTGGGCGTCGGCAAGGGTCTCTTTGGAAAATCCTGGCAGGGGGGCTATTTCCCCCCAGCCATCGTCGATGCGTACCAGCAGGCCCTCGCGCGCTACCTGCAACTGACCATGAAAGGCCAGGGGCTGGGTAAAGGGCAGTTGGTAGCGGTAGAGGGCGAGTGTCATCAGGGATTCCGCTTGTATTTGGAGAAGTCGGGACGGCGTTTCTCGTTGAATGCGTTGCGCCCTTCCTGACCCTCTTCGGTCATGTAGAACAGCATGGTGGCATTGCCTGCCAGCTCCTGCAAACCGGCCTGGCCGTCGCAGTCGGCGTTGAGGGCCGCCTTCAGGCAGCGCAGGGCCATGGGGCTGTGTTGCAGCATCTCGCGGCACCAGCGCACGGTTTCACGCTCCAGCTCGGCCAGGGGCACGACGGTGTTGACCAGCCCCATGTCGAGGGCCTGTTTGGCGTCGTAGAGGCGGCAGAGGAACCAGATCTCCCGAGCCTTCTTCTGGCCGACGATGCGGGCCATGTAGGAGGCGCCCCAGCCGCCGTCGAAGGAGCCCACCTTGGGGCCGGTCTGGCCGAACTGGGCGTTGTCGGCGGCGATGGTCAGGTCGCACATCATGTGCAGCACGTGGCCGCCACCGACGGCGTAGCCAGCCACCATGGCCACCACGGGTTTGGGGCAGGTACGGATGTCACGCTGGAAGTCGAGCACGTTGAGGTGATGGGTGCCTTCATCGTCCTTGTAGCCACCGTAGTCGCCGCGGATCTTCTGGTCGCCGCCGGCGCAGAAGGCCTTCTCGCCGAAGCCGGTGAGGATGATGGAGCCGACCTTGTCGTCGTAGCGGGCATCGGCCAGGGCTTGCAGCATCTCTTTCACGGTGCGGGGGCGGAAGGCGTTGCGCACCTGGGGACGGTTGATGGTGATCTTGGCAATGCCCTCTGGGGACTTGTGATAGAGGATGTCCTCGTAACCGGCGGAGCAGTCGTGCCACTCGACAGGGGCATAGAGCTCGGCTTCCGTCATTGCTTCAATCATGGATCTTCTCTTCTGGTTGGTGAGCCCACTCCCGCAGGAGCCGGGCAAAGGTATCGGGCTGGCTTGTGTGCAGATTGTGTCCGCCATCCAGAGCCAAGTGTTTGATATTGCAGCCTTGCTTTACCAACTGGCAAGCGAGGGCATGGAATTTGTGATCCCGGTTGCCGGAGATCCACTGCACCGGCAGCCGGGTATCCCGAAGCCAGGGGGCGAGATCCGGCTGTCGCCCCAGGGACGTGGCCCTCAGCATGGCGGCCACGGCCTTGCCGTCGTTGCCAAGGCGGCGTGCGGCCTGGCGGGTGCGGGCATCGTCGTCCAGGTCGGCGAAGACGCCCTGGCGGTACCAGTCGGCAAGCACCCGGATCAGGGGCTCGCACTCGAAACGCCGGGCCCAGGCTTCATCGTGAGCGATGCGGGCCGGACGTTCACCGGCAGGCAGCCCGGGGTGGCAGTTCTCCAGCAGCAGGGCCTGCAACCCCGCCGGGGAGTGGCTGGCGTGATGAAGCGCGAGCCGCCCCCCCAGCGAATACCCCACCAGCCGGTAGTGGGCGATATCCCGTGCGGCCAGCTCGTCGCAGAGCCAGCGATGGGCCTCGTCAAAGCCGTTCACCCGCAGTGCCCGGTTGCGGCCGTGGCCCGGCAGATCCAGGGCATGGCACGGGACGCCGGGCAGGGCCTGGATGACAGGTCGCCAGTCGTCGGCGTCCCCCAGCAGGCCGTGCAGCAGCACCAGCGGCGCGGCGGGATCAGAGACCACGGATAGCGGCTCCCAGTGCCTTGAGATCCTCGGCGACTTCACTGCTCGGTACCTTGATTTCAATCAGGGTTACCCCGTTTTTCAGGGCTGCGGCATAGTCCTGCTCAAATGCGTCGAGGGTGGTGGGGGCCCGGTAGTGCAGGCCGAACATGGCGGCGGCGTGCTCGAAGTGCAGGCCGTGGGGCAGGCAGTAGTAGGTCTCCAGCAGGGCGTCCTGGGTGGGCACAGGCAGCATGCGGAAGATGCTGCCGCCGTCGTTGTTGAGCAGGATCACCACCAGGGGGCGGCTCCCCTTGCCGAGCAGCGCCAGGCTGTTGAGATCGTGCAGGGCGCTGAGATCCCCGAGCAGCAGGGTGGTGGGCTCGCGACTGTCAGGCGGGACCGACTGTGCGAAGCCGTATGCGGTGGCGATAAGGCCATCGATACCGGAGGCGCCGCGGTTGGTCATCACCCGGCTGGGGCCCTTGCCCACCTCGCCCAGCATGTCCATCAGCCGGGCCGGCATGCTGTTGCCGACGAACAACTGACCCTGGATGAGCTGATTCAGGCGGTGGCACACCCCTAGCTCCGAGAAGCGATCACAGGCGGTGCGGATCTGCTGGCTGATGGCCTGCTGGCGCGCGGCCAACTGGTGCCAGGGCTGCTGCGAATGGGGGATTGGATGGGCGGCCGCAAAGGCGGCGGGATCGCACACCAGGCGACGGCGCAGCCGGTAGTCGGGGTCGAGGCGTGCCGGCTGCGGGTCCACCAGCCAGTAATCCTGCCAGGGGTGTTGTTTGATGAACTGGCCGAGGCGCTTGGAGATGAGGCGGGCGCCGAATTGCAGCAGTACCTCGGCGCGGGCCAGCTCGGCCACGAAGTCGCTGTGTTGCAGGGCGAGATCTGTGTGGACGAGGTTGCGATCATCGAAGCGGATCTGGCTTTGCAGATCCGCCAGCAGGGGCCAGCCGAGGCGGTCTGCCAGCTCGGCCACCGCCTTGCCTTGCCCCGGATCCTGGATGCGTCCGGCGACGATGACACCGCGCTTGCCCTTCAGCTCCTCCCAGTCCGGCTGGGCGGGGCAGCCTGGCTCGCCAGCCAGCCAGGGGCTCCAGGGCTTGGCCGAGTGCAGCCAGTCGCCGAGAGGCGCCAGGTAGTCGGCAAAGTCCAGGTAGGTATCGCCGGGATAGAGGGGCTCGGGGTACATGCAGTTGAAGTGCACCGGCCCCGGGGTGTGCGCCTGTCGGGCCAGGGCCTGATCCACCGAGCTCAGCACGAAGGCCGCCGGAATGGCGGGAGTGGGGCTCGGCAGATTTTGCTGATAGACGGGGTAGCGACCGAAGATCCCCGGCTGATCAATGGCCTGGTTGGCCCCGTTGTCGATGAGCTCGGGTGGCCTGTCGGCAGAGAGAATGATGAGCGGTACCCCGGTGAGCTGGGCTTCCGCCACCGCGGGCCAGAGGTTGGCCACCGCAGTGCCCGAGGTCATGATGACCGCCACCGGGCGGCCGCTCCCCTTGGCCAGCCCCAGCGCCATGAAGCCCAGACCCCGCTCGTCGAAGTGCAGGTGGCGGCGAAAGCCCGGGTGGGCTGCGGCGGCCATGGTGAGCGGCGCCGAGCGGGAGCCGGAGGCCAGAGCGATGTCGCGCACGCCGAGGCGAAAGAGCTCTTCCAGCAATAGGGAGGACCAGACATGGTTGAAGGTGGCGTGATGGCTGGCAAAGGCGTGATGCGCGGACACGTGGCTGGCGGACATGAAGCTCTCGCAGTGAGGAGTCGGTGAGAAACGCTATCCCAGCAGGGAGAGCACGTTGGCGATCTTGTTGTCGAGTTCGGCCCACTCGGCGGCGGGCTCCGATCCCGCCACTATGCCGGCACCGGCGAACAGGCTGATACGCGGGCCCCTGAGCCGGGCGCTGCGAATGGCGACGGAGAACTCCGAGGTCTCCCGGCTCAGCATGCCACAGGCACCGGCATACCAGCCGCGATCATGGGGCTCGCATTCACGGATGAAGGCGAGCGCCGCCTCGCGGGGGGCGCCCCCCACGGCGGGGGTGGGGTGCAGGGCAGCCAGCAGTTGCCAGTCGCAGACGCCGGGTTTGAGCTCGGCCTCGATGTCGCACTTGAGGTGTTGCAGCAGCCGCAATTTCAGAATGCGCGGCTCGGTCAGGGTGGCATCGGTCGTGAGGGGGGCCAGGCGGCTGAGAATGTCGGCGTGAACCAGCCGGTTCTCCAGCCGGTTCTTGCTGTCGGCCAGCAGCTCGGCGGCCAGGGCCGCGTCGGTCGCCTCATCCCCGGAACGGCGAATGGTGCCTGCCAGCGCCTCGGTAAAGAGGTGGCCCTTCTCCCGGCGGTAGAGGCGCTCGGGGGAGCAGGAGATGAAGCTCTGCTCGGGGGAGAACTGGAAGCCGAAGTGGAAGCACTCCTGGGCGTGGCGAGCCCACTGTGTCAGCAGGGACCAGGGGCAGAGTGGCGCATCGTGCGCCTCGCTCTGGAGCAGGCTCTCCCGCGACAGCACCACCTTGGGGGTGCGGGCCTGGAAGTGGGGGGCCGTGACCTGCTCCACCAGGGTCTGCCACTGGGCAGGGCCCGGCAGGTCCTGGCGCTGCCATGGCCGCTTTTGCAGGGCGGGCAGAGGGGCCTCGGGTTGCAGGGCATCGAGCGCCGCCTCGGCGGCGCAGAGTTCGGCTTCGAATGCGTGACCCTCTTCCCGGGCAGGCAGCCAGAGATTGAGGCAGAGGCTGGTGCACTCCCCCCGGCGTACCAGTTCGATGCGGGGCAGCACGAAGCGGCAGGGGCCAAAACCCTGCCAGCCGGGCAGATCCGGGTCGAACGCCAGACCGCCGTAGTAGCGAGGGCTGTCTTCACTGGCCGTGCCGGCAAGGTCGCAGACCCGCTGGATATCCTCCGGCCGGGTCAGCTCGTGAATGGCGCCAAGCGCCACGTACTCGGGGCTCTGTTGCCCTCTGGCGTGCCAATAGATGCGGGGGTAGAGCGTCTGGGCCGCCAACCAGCCGGGAAAGACGTCGACGTGAGCGGCCACGCGCAGTCGCACGAAACCGCTGACAGTGCTGTGACGCAGGGCGTCCAGTTGTTGCTTGAGGTGGGTCTGAGCCAACATGGATGTCTAGTCTGAGCCGGATAATCGCGATCGCTCCGGGGGAGGATGGCGCAGGTTGATGCCAAAGGGCGACGATTTCCTATATATTATCTGCCCATTCGTCCATGTAAATTGCCCGGGGGAGCCGACGCCCCCGCGCAGCCAAGTATACCTAAATCCGGTTCGATAACCCTTAACACGATCAATATCTGATTGTTTGGCCATCACAATATGACAAATACCTTCTCTGTTTGGTTGCTGGCGGCGCGTTTGCGAACACTGCCCCTGGCGTGCTCCTCCATCTTGCTGGGCTCGGGGCTGGCAGCCAGCCGGGGAGCGTTCGACGGCACCATCATGGGGCTCTCCCTGCTGACCGCCATCCTGCTGCAAATTCTCTCCAATCTGGCCAACGACTATGGCGATGCGGTCTCCGGTGCCGACAACGGGGAGCGGATCGGTCCCCAGCGCGCCGTGGTTTCCGGCCTCATCACCCGGCACCAGATGTGTGTGGCCATGGGGCTGACCGCCCTGGCGGCCGTGGTGAGCGGCCTCTCCCTGCTGGTCTGCGCCTTCGGGGAGGCGTGGCAGCAGATCCTGACGTTCATCCTGCTGGGGGGAGCGGCCATCGTCGCGGCCATCACCTACACGGTGGGCAAGAGCCCCTACGGCTATCGCGGCTTCGGGGACATCTCGGTATTCCTGTTCTTCGGCCTGCTGGGGGTGCTCGGTTCCTACTACCTCTTCACCCATAGCCTGGAGTGGGACCTGTTGCTGCCTGCCACCGCCTGCGGCCTGCTGGCGACTGCCGTGCTCAACATCAACAACGTGCGGGACATCGAGACCGATGCCGCCAGCGGCAAGATCACCCTGGCGGTGCGCCTTGGCCGCAACCGGGCCATCGCCTATCACTGGGTCTTGCTGGGGGCTGCGCTGCTGGCGACCATCGCCTTCCTGCTGACCCAGCCTGCGAGCCTCTGGCCCTGGATCTTCCTGCCCGCCATGAAGCCCCTCACCGATGCCGCCCGTACCCTGCGAGAGAGTTTCGATGGCGAGGTGCTGACCGGCGCCCTCAAGAAGACCGCCATCAGCGCATTTCTGTTCAGCCTGCTGCTCTCCGCCGGGCTGGCGCTCACCTGAGGCCGACGCGTTTGGCAATGAAAAGGGCTCCCGAACGGGAGCCCTTTTTGTTGATGTGTCGACGCGTTGTTGTTTCATCAGACCGATGTGATGAGCGCCAGGGGAGGAGCCTGCCGCCAGGCGAAGGATGATGCCAGGTGATGCAGACGACGAGGGCCCCCGACAGGGAGCCCTCGTGTGCATGAGGCGGGCTTGCCCCTGACGGGTCAGCTTGCCTGGGCCACGGCCGGGCGGCGAGAGAAGAAGAGACTGTCCAGCAGCCAGATGGCAACCATGGAGGCCCCCACCAGCGGGAAGCAGATCCCGAGCACGACCAGCACCGCGATGGCACCGCCCATGGGAGGCAGCTTGGCGGGCAGGGGCGGGGCGGCGAGGCGACCACTGGGACGGCGGCTCCACCAGATCCAGAGCCCGCTCACCGAGCTTGCCAGAATCATCAGGCAGATGAGCAGCATGACGAGCTGGTGCGGCCAGCCGTAGAGCTTGCCCATGTGCAGCATGACGCCGGTTTCCACCGTCTTGGCGACCGGGCCGTAATCCTGCCAGCGCACGTCGACCAGCACCTTGCCGCTGTATTGGTCGATGTGCAGGGTGGCGTCGTTGCGGGGATCATCGGCAAAGATGGCGATGGTATAGACGCCGGTTTCACCGACCGGGGGGGTGATGCTGTAACCCGGGCTGACCCCCCGCTCGCTGGCGATGTCGACCACCTGTTGCAGCGGAATGCGATGGCTGGCCATGACCATGCCCTCGTGTCCGCCGCCATGGGTCATGGCGCTGTGATCATGGCTCTCTGCCGTGGGTTGGGAGCTCGGCATGGGCAGGGTCTCGGCCCCCCAGGAGACGGTCTGTTCGTGAGCCTGGTTGAGGCTGCGGGTGAGGGGGGCCGACTTGGGCACCTCGTTCCACATGGCCGCAGGGAAGCGGTTCCAGACATCGGCGAACTGGCCGCCCCAGAAACCGGTCCAGGTCATGCCCGTCAGCAGCAGCAGCAGCAGGAAACCTGCGCCCCAGAAGCCGACCACGGCGTGCAGATCACGCCACCAGAGACGGCCGCGCTGGTGCATTCTCGGCCAGAGGATGCCCCCCACACCCGGTCCCTTGCGGGGCCACCAGAGATAGAGTCCGCTGACGAGAAGCACGATTCCCCAGCCTGCGGCCAGCTCGATCAGGCGATCTCCCGTGGTGCCAAGCATCAGCTCCGCATGGAGAGCGCGCGCTACCGCCTGCAGGTTCCACTTGTTGTCCATGGTGCCGAGCAGGGCGCCGTTCGCGGGGTCCATGAAGAGGGTCAGCTCCTGCCCTTCACGCATCACGACTATCTGGGCGCTCGCGTCCGCTGCCACCGGGGGCAGGTATTTGCGCAGGCTGGCGTCCGGCATGGCGATGGTTGCCTTGGCCAGCAGCTGGTCGGCACTCAGGGTCTGGGTGGCGGGTGTCACCTTCATCAGCTGGGGGTAGAGCAGGTTGTCCAGCTGCGGCTTGAACAGATAGACGATGCCGGTGAGGGAGAGCAGGATCAGGAAGGGGGCGACGAAGAGACCGGCATAGAAATGCCAGCGCCAGATCCGTTGGTAATAACTTGCGTCTTGTTGCTTCATCGTTGATCCCTGGGTGAACGCCAAAAGGTTTCAGTAGGTGGAATGTTTTGAGTGGCGCGGATAATAGCAGCAACGTTTTGTTAACTGCAACAGAACATGTCGAAGAAATGTACATTCCGCCATCGGGGTAAAAACGGGGGGTGAATGGCGCTTTCCGTTCACAATGGGGGGAGCTTCATGGACTTTTCGGGGATAAATTCTTACTTTGTGGCAACACAGGGCATATCAGCCGCAGCGAAGGACTCAAGGCAGGAGGTGAACGTGCAAGCACACGGCCATTTTGAGATGCAGCGACAAGGGCAATTGCTGATCTGTCGGCCGAGCGGCCCTTTCAACCTGGCAGGCGCCATGGCCTATGAGGGCAAGTTCAGCCAGCAGATAAGCCGTTTGCAGGGAGCCCCCTGGGGCATCGTCGAGGTCGCGACCGAGTTCGAGGCCGCCGGCCCCGAGGTGCTGGCCCGTTTTCGTCGCCAGTTCAACTGGTGCGCCACCCATGGCTGCGCCTTTCTGGCGGTGGTCATGATCGGGGATTTCAAACGTTATCTGGCGGATCACGTCTTCAGCGAGCTTCCCTTTCAGGAGGTGCGCTATTTCGAGGAGGAAGCGCAGGCCATCCACTGGCTGACACAGCGCCTCGAGGGGCTGCAAGGCACGGAGATCCACGTCAGCACGGGTTGAACATCCCGGTTACTCCAGCCTGATGAACCACTTGTCCCGCTCGTCGAGGCAGTCGGGCTCCCCCATCTCGAATTCACGGCAGATCAGCGGCCGCACCTCGTAGATGCGACACATCATGGTGTTGCGGTCGAGGGCGGCGCACCAGCCATCTTCCAGTCTGTGCATCACGGGCACTTCTCCTTCCCGTTCCTCGATATAGCGGTCCGGCACGCCGGTGTCGGTGAAGAGCATCACCTCGAGGCGGCAGCAGCAGGCTTCGCAGTTCTGGCAGCTCACATCGCTCTGGATTGCTTGGGTCATGTCACCTGTCTTGCCGCATGGCGGCGAATGATATGAAACAGGCGCCTGTCAGGCGCCTGTGGTCTGGCCGGGCGTGTGAAATACCTTAGCCCAGTTTGCGGGCACGGTAGCTGCGCCCCTTGATCTTGCCTTCCTGCAACCGCTTGAGGGCGGCGCTCGCCACCTGGCGCTTCACCGCCACGTAGGAGTACTGCTCGGAAATCTGGATCTTGCCCACATCGGCCCCGGCAATGCCGCCTTCGCCGGTCAGGGCGCCGAGGATGTCACCGGCACGCACCTTGCTCTTGCGGCCCGCATCGATGGAGAGGGTCACCATCTGCGGCGCGATCGGCTTGATGTCGCGGCCGATCCCGGCCAGGTCGCCCTGGGGAATGGGGGCCTGCTGGTACTCCTCAATGAAGTTGACGCGCTGGGCCTCGTTCGGCTGGTAGAGGCTCAGGGCCAGGCCCTGCTGGCCGGCGCGGCCGGTACGGCCGATGCGGTGCACGTGCACCTCGGGGTCGTAGGTGAGCTCGTAGTTGATGACGGCCCCCAGCTCCTTGATGTCGAGGCCGCGGGCCGCCACGTCGGTGGCGACCAGTATGGTGGCGCTGCCGTTGGCGAAGCGCACCAGCACCTGATCCCGCTCACGCTGTTCCAGGTCACCGTTCAGCGCCAGCGCCGAAAAGCCCTTGGCGGCCAGGTGATCGGCCACGTCGTTGCAGGCGCGCTTGGTGTTGCAGAACACCACGCAGGAGCCCGGTTGGTAGTGGCTGAGCAGCCAGGTGAGGGCATCGAGGCGCTGGCCGGCCGGCACTTCATACAGCTTCTGTTCGATGGCGCTCTCTTCATGCAGGGACTCCACGCTCACCTCCACCGGATTGCGCTGCACGCCGCGGCTCATCTGGGCGATCCCTTCCGGATAGGTGGCGGAGAAGAGCAGGGTTTGCCGGTCCCGCGGGGCGTGGCTGATGACCCGGTTGATGTCTTCGCCAAAGCCCATGTCCAGCATGCGATCCGCTTCGTCCAGCACCAGCGTCTTGAGGTCGTCGAGCGCAAGGGTGCCCTGCTCCAGGTGCTTGAGGATCCGGCCCGGGGTGCCGACGGCGATGTGGGCGCCAAAGCCCAGGGTGGCGGATTGCGGTGCGGTCGGGGTGCCGCCGCACAGGGTCACCAGCTTGACGTTGGGCAGGGTACGGGCAAGACGGCGGATCTCGGTGGCCACCTGATCCGCCAGCTCGCGGGTCGGACAGAGCACCAGCGCCTGCACGGCCAGCCGGTTGACGTCCAGCTTGGCCAGCAGACCCAGGCCGAAGGCCGCGGTCTTGCCGCTGCCGGTTTTCGCCTTGGCGATCAAATCTTTGCCGTCGAGCACCAGGGGCAGGCTCTGGGCCTGGATCGGGGTCATCTGCAGATAGCCCAGGCTGGCGAGGTTGTCCTGCAGGGCGGAGGAGAGGTTCAGGCTGCTAAATTCGCTGTTGTTCACAAAAGGGCTCTATGTCGGAAAACCAGAAATGGGGGTGCGCGGTGCGCAAGGGGGCGCATCATACCAGAATGTGCCGCCGGATGCGGTGAATATTTGAACGGTTGGCGTCATGGGTTGCCGATGGAGGCTTCTGTCTGCGTTGGCGGGCTTGCGGTATGTAAAAAGAGCACAATGGAACAGGGTGGTCATGGCCAGATCATGATGAATGACGAGAAAACGTTTTTAATTAAACGTGTCGTGGTGATGATGAGTCATCGGAGGATGCCATATGGGATATGGCAGTTATGAAATATATATACGAATGAGGAATAAAATTAACAAAAGAGCATAACTTATTGTTTTTGATTTATTTTTAACCTCAGCCAATAACGATTAATAATCGTGTGTCATGGCAATTAATTTAAAAACGTTTGTATTATTTCGCATGCATATTTTTACCGCGGATTGTGATGATTCTCTGATTTTTAAATATGCAGTTCTTTATGATGGCGCCGGTCAAAAATAACAATTCAATGGGTGCTACTGGTATGGAATACGTTCATTTCGTGCTCGGACTCGTGATGGTCCTGGCATTGGCGTTGCTGGCAAACCGCCGCAACTGGAAACAGATCAAGCTGCGTTACATCGGCCAGCTGCTGGTGGTCGAGCTGGCGCTCGCCTGGTTCATGCTCAACTCCGAAGTGGGTCTGGCGGTGGTGGGTGGCTTTGCAGCCGGCTTCACCAAGCTGATGGAGTTTGCCAAGCAGGGGACCGACTTCGTGTTCGGCGGTCTGGTCAACGAAGGGGCCTTCTCCTTCTTCCTGATGGTGCTGATGCCCATCGTCTTCATCTCCGTGTTGATCGGCATTTTGCAGTACATCCGTCTGCTGCCCATCGTCATTCGTGGCATCGGCACCGTGCTGGCCAAGATCAACGGCATGGGCAAGCTGGAGTCCTTCAACGCCATCAGCTCCATGATCGTCGGTCAGTCCGAGAACTTCATCGCCCTCAAGAACATACTGCCGCACCTGAACGAGAAGCAGATGTACACCCTGGCGGCGACGGCCATGTCCACCGTCTCCATGTCCATCGTCGGTGCCTACATGCAGCTGATCGAGCCGCGCTACGTGGTGGCCGCGCTGGTGCTCAACATGTTCAGCACCTTCGTGGTGCTCTCCCTCATCAACCCCTACGAGCCCGACAACACCGTGACCGATGCCAAGGCGCTGGCCGAGGGTGACGAGCACCACACGCCGAAGAAGGAGAACTTCTTCGAGATGCTGGGGGAATACATCATGGCCGGTTTCACCGTGGCGGTGATCGTCGGTGCCATGCTGGTGGGCTTCATCGCCCTGATCGCCCTCATCAACTACCTGTTCGAGGCGGCGTTCGGCGTCAACTTCCAGCACGTCATGGGCTACATCTTCTATCCCGTTGCCTGGATCCTGGGCATCCCGGGCAGTGAAGCGCTGCAGGCCGGCTCCATCATGGCGACCAAGCTGGTGACCAACGAGTTCGTGGCCATGATGGATCTGGGCAAGATTGCCGCCGAGCTCTCCCCGCGCACCGTCGGCATCCTCTCCATCTTCATGGTGTCGTTCGCCAACTTCAGCTCCATCGGCATCATCGCCGGTGCGGTGAAGGCGCTGAACGAAGAGAAGGGCAACATGGTCTCCCGCTTCGGTCTGAAGCTGGTCTATGGTTCCACCCTGGTGAGCCTGCTTTCCGCCGTTATCGCCGGTGTGATGATCTAGGTCCTCCCCCCGCGCTGCTCATGACGACCCCCTGCCTTGGCAGGGGGTCGTTTTTTTGGGCAGATGAGCGGGTGAACTGAGGAGGGGACTGGTCGGCAGCCCGGCCATCAAGCGCGGGGGTCTTCCACCTTGATGTTGGCGGGGACCCGCTTTTTGCCCAGCACCATGGCGCGGACCAAATCGCTGCGGGTGAGGCGATCGGTCAGGAGTACCACGGCCGCATGGACGCCAACGGCGGCCATCAGGGTGTTGGCAATGATGCCGTGCAGCTCCTCCAGCCACTCCTCGCCCCAGAAGGCATCCCAGGTGGTGAGCCAGCCGGTGACGACGGTCCCGACCAGGGACAGCAGCAGCAACCAGATCATCAGGGAACCGACCGGATTGTGGCCGAGGTAGTAGGGGTGGCGCCCCTGGGCGAGCTGACGCAGGTAGTAGCGGACCCGGGCAGGGGTTGGCCACCACTGGCCGAAGCGGGCGTAATAGGGGCCGACCAGTCCCCACAGCAGGCGGATGATGAGCAGGATGCCCACCGCGTAGCCAGCATATCTGTGGGGGTTGCTACCCTCTTCCAGCACGAAGAAGTTGAGCAGGCAGAGAGTGACGGTCGCCCAGTGAAACACCCGGATGAGGGGATCCCAGACTTTCACTTCAGAGGCAGGTGTCATGGCAAGGCTCCATGGTGGGGGCCGGGGGAAGACCGGCCCAGGGCGGCGTTACTCGTCGATCTCTTCTTTCACCTTTTTCAGGTCGGTCGGGTCGAAGTAGATCTCGACCTTGCGCTTCTCCTTGTCCCAGCCGTAGATCTCGTAGCAGCCGGTCTTGGTGGCCTTGAACTTCTTGATGTCGTATCCCATCGCCTTGATCTGCTGCTGGGCGTCGGCTTCGCTCATCCACTTGCTCTTGTCGGCCTGGGTGCATTGGGGGTCGGCCAGGGCTGCGCCGCTCAACAGGGGGATCAGTAACAACAGGGGGGTCAGTTTCATTGCTTGCTCCTTGCGGGTGGTTGGGTCAACAGTCGCAAGGCTAATCAAGGAGCATTAAGGAAGAATTAAGGGAAAAGGGAACTGAATGGCTCTCCCCGGCGGTGGACCGGGGAGAGGGTGATCAGCTCAGCTTGCCCCTGACCAGCCACTTGTCCAGCGCATTGGCGAAGCGCTGCTTGTCGGCGGCGTTGAAGGGCGCAGGGCCACCGGTCTGGACGCCGGCAGAGCGCAGCTCCTCCATGAAGTTGCGCATCCCGAGCCGTGCCTGGATGGTCTCCCGGGTGTAGATCTCGCCCCGGGGATTGAGCGCCTCGCCCCCGGCGTCGATTACCCAGGAGGCGAGGGGAATGTCGCCGGTGATCACCAGGTCGCCGGGCTTGACCTGCTGGGCGATGACATGATCTGCCACATCGAAGCCCTTCTCCACCTGCTGGGTCTTGATGAAGGGGGAGGGGGGGACTCTGAGCCCCTGGTTGGCCACTAGCGTGGTCACCACCTGGGCGCGGTGGGCGGCGCGGTAGAGGATCTCCTTGACCGGGATGGGGCAGGCATCGGCATCAACCCAGATGGGCATGGCATGGCTTCCTGTGTCTGGAACGGGTGGCGCATCTTAGCATGGCTGGTGCGGGGCGGCTGCCCCGGGGCTGAGTCGTCCCCGCCTTTGGTGTAAGCTGGGGCCTGCACATGAAACGAGAAGGAGACGAGATGGATCGGGTGCCCGGTGACGTGATTTATGGCCTGACCCTGGACGGCAAGGGGGGCATGACCCCGCTGGCCGAAGGTAGCGAGATCCCCTGTACCCAGCCCGGCTGGCTGCATCTGGACTACGGCAACCCGGAGTCGGCGCGCTGGCTGCTGCAGACGCCGCTGCTGGGGGAGGCGGCCCGGGAGGCCCTGCTCGGCCAGAGCAATCGTCCCAAGCTGGTGCGGATGGGGGAGACGGTGCTGCTGATCCTGCGCGGCATCAACCACAACAAGGATCACAGGCCTGAAGAGATGGTGGCCCTGCGGATCTTCATCACGCCGGATCTCATCATCAGCAGCCGACGTCGTCCGCTGCTCTCCGAGAAAGATGTGTTCGAGCAGCTGTCGCTGGGGGGCGGTGCCGACACACCCGCCGACTGGCTGGTGGAGATATGCGACGCCCTGACCGACCGGGCCGGGGAGTTCGTCGAGGAGCTGCACGACCAGATCCTGGATCTGGAGGAGATGGTGCTGATGCGCGACCTGCCCGCCAACGGTCGGCTTGCGCGCATCCGCAAGCAGCTCATCATGATCCGTCGCTACCTCTCCCCCCAGCGGGATCTGGTGGCGCGCCTGGCCAACGAGAAGATCAGCTGGCTGGACGAAGATGACAGGCGACGCCTGCTCGACATCGCCGACCGCTTGCGGCGCTGGCTCGACGATCTGGATGCCGGGGTGGCGCGCACCGCCGTGCTGGCGGACGAGATCAACAACCTGATGGCGGAGGCGACCAACCGCCGTGCCTACCAGATGTCGGTGATGGCGCTGCTGTTCCTGCCCGCCAGCTTCCTGACCGGCCTGTTCGGCATCAACCTGGGGGGGATCCCCGGGGCCGAGAGTCCGACCGCCTTCTGGGTGTTCTGTGGCTTCCTGCTGGTGCTGGCGACCGGACTGGCGGTCTGGCTCAAGCACAGGCGCTGGTGGTAAGGAGTGAACATGACGACATGGGAATCTTTTGGCGTGACCCTGCTGCTGTTGCTGGGGCACACCCTGGTGCGCGGCCTCATTCACAAGAGCCTGATGGCCCTTGGCCAGAGCCGGCAGGTGAGCGAGAACCGGGTACTCTACGTGGAGCACGTATTCCACTTCCTGCTGGGCTGCGCCACCCTGCTGATCCTGGCCGGGGTCTGGGGGCTCGACTTCTCCCGGCTGGTGGTGCTCGCCTCCTCCTTCTTCGCAGTGCTGGGGGTCGCCATGGTGGCCCAGTGGTCGATCCTCTCCAACATCACCGCCAGCATCACCATCTTCTTCGCCTTCCCCTACAAGATTGGCGATCGCATCCGCATCCTCGACAAGGATGACTCTGTCACCGGCATCATCACCGAGATCGGCCTCTTCTACGTGCGGGTGCGGGATGACAGCGGCGATCTGGTCACCTATCCGGCGAACCTTATTCTGCAAAAGCCGGTGAGGAGGCTGGAGGGAAAGGAGGCTGAGTCCACGCAGCCGGAATGAGAAAAGGCTCCCTCGGGAGCCTTTTTCGATGGGTGTTCAGCGTTCGAAGAAGCGGTAGAGGTGCTCGACCTGGACGGGGCAGTCGGCCACCAGGTGGATGTGGTCCCGTGCCTCCTCGGTGGACGAGAAGCTCATGGGGCACCCCAGGGTGTCCGTCATCACGTAGAGGTGGCCGTCCTGCCCCCTGAACTCCACGATCCAGCCGGGGGAGACGATGTCGTGCATGATCTCCGCCTCCTTGAACCTGTGCTGCTGGTGAAGCGCGCGCAATTCACTGACTGTCATGACATCCTCCTATGACTCATGGCGCCACCCTCAAGTCTAGTTCTCCTTCCCGGTGGCGCCGTCATCGGATCAGGGCGCCGTCGCCCCCTCCCGGGGTGGTTGCAGGGCGATCAGCAGCTCCCCGGGCAGCGGCGTGACAGGGCCGGTGACCACCCTGGGTCTGGCCTTGGCATCCAGCACGAACAGAGGAATGGCGCCGGGATTGGCTTCCTGATACTGGTCCCAGTCGAAGGTGTCGCTCAGGCGGGTCGCCTTGATCTGTCCGCCCCGGCTCAGCAGGCCGCTCAGCCTGGCGAAGTTGATGTCGGCGCCGAACAGGTTCTGGCGGGCACGGAAGGTGGCGCTCTCCCGGTTGGCCTTGCCGTGCTGTTCGCTGGAACGCAGGGAGTGGACCTTCTCCTCCCCGTAGAGGTGGGCGAAGTGCAGCACCCCGAGGGCGTTGTTGTGGCGGCTGGGAGAAAGCGCCAGCACGGTGCTGATGCTGGTGAGGGGCAGGTGCCGCTCGGCGTGCTCCGACTGGGGGCTGCCGAAGTAGCAGGGCAGGCCGCTCATGCGGGCCAGCTTGCAGTGCTCCCAGGCAGGATCGGAGAGTTGCACCGGGATCCCCTGATCCGCCAGCGCCTTGCCGATGGCCCGGGCCACCGAGTTGGCGCCGATGAGCAGCCAGACATTGGGGGCGCTCTGGCGCATGTCGAGCAATCTGGCCAATGGCGTGGCCGTCAGGCTCTGCAGCACCACGGTGAAGATGATGACCGCAAACACCAGGGGCACCAGCTTGTCGGCATCCTCGATGCCGGCCTCGTGCATGCTGATGGCGAAGGAGGCGCTGACCGCCGCCGCCACTATGCCCCGGGGGGCTATCCAGGCGAGCAGGGCGCGGGCGCGCCAGGGCAGGTCCGACCCCCGGGTCGAGACCAGGATGCAGAGCGGGCGGGCCACGAACTGCACCACGCACAGCAGGGCCAGCACCATGGGGCCGAGCTGCCAGAGCTGGGCCAGATCGAGGCGGGCCGCCAGCAGGATGAAGAGGGAGGAGATGAGAATGACGGCGAGATCCTCCTTGAAGGCCAGCACCTCCTCCAGATCCAGCCCCTCCTGGTTGGCGAGCCAGATGCCGAACACGGTCACCGCCAGCAGGCCGGATTCGTGACTGAGCCAGTCAGACAGGGTGAAGGTCACCAGCACCAGCGCCAGTACCCCGAACTTGTGCAGGCTGACCGGCAGCCAGTCCTTGCGGATGAGCAGGGTGGTGAGCCAGCCGGCACCGACCCCGATGAGCGACCCCACTCCCACCGTCTTGGCCAGGGCCAGCAGGGTATGACCGACCAGGTCTCCCTGGCTGCCGAGGCGCACCGCCTCGAACACCAGTACCGCGAACAGGGCGCCGATGGGGTCGATGACGATCCCCTCCCAGCGCAGGATCTTGTCCACCTCCCGGACCGGGCGGATCACGTTGAGCATGGGGGCGATCACCGTGGGGCCGGTTACCACCAGCACGGCGCCGAGCACCATGGCGACCCGCCAGTCCAGCCCAAGCAGGAAGTAGCTGGCGGCGCCGATGACGGCAAAGCTGGTCACCATGCCGGTGGAGCAGAGGTTGCGTACCACCTTGCCGATCCCCTTGAGTTCGGTCAGGTGCAGGGTCAGCGCTCCTTCAAACAGGATGATGGCGACCGAGAGGGAAACCAGGGGAAACAGCAGATCCCCCAGCAACTGATCGGGATCGAGCAGACCGGTCACCGGGCCGAGCAAGAGGCCGCTCAGCAGCAGGAACAAAATGGCGGGAACGCGCACGGACCAGGCAAGCCATTGGGCGAGCAGGGAGATGAGGGCTATTCCGGCGAGGGAGAGAGCAATCATGCCAACCTCGTACAGGTGATGGGGTTGGACCTAGTGTAGCGGGGAAGGGGGGCAAGATGACACCCGCCAGGCGTGCAGGGGAGAGCCGCTCAGATCAGATGGGGCTCTCTTTGTGGAGTTCGGTGACGCAATCGGTCACCGCCAGCACCAGGGCGGAGCGCACCATCTGATCGAGCCGGTTGAGCTGCATCTGGTAGAGGGGCCAGTCCTCCTCGTTGGCCGGGGGATCCTGCGGCATCATGCTGCCCTGCTGGATGGCATTCAGGCGCTCGAGCAGATCGCGGACCGGCTTGTCGCTGAAGCGGTAATCCTTGGGGTCGCGTACCAGAAAGTCGCGGATCTTCAGGTACGCCTCGAGATCCTGATAGCGCTCGAGGGAGATGAGGCCGAGGGCGAAGATGAGCTTGAGGCGCACCTCCAGCTGGCCGAGGGGTCCGCTCTGGTTGAGCAGGGGTTCGATGGCGTATTTGACGGCATACTCCTCCTGACGAAAGGCTCGCCGCATCAGGGAGTCGACCGCCTCTTCCAGGATGGTCACGACCTCGAGAAAGAAGCCGCGGGGGCCATCCTGCTCGTTCAGTCGCTCCAGTACTTCATCTTCCTGGTGTGTGGTCATAAGTGCTTCGGGTCCGGCTGACAGGGGGAGAGCAGGCCCTCCCCCGGTTTGTATCGTATGGGGTCCGTCACGGGCGGTGTGACGCCACCCCATCAGGTCACTTCAAGTTGTTGTAACGGGCGACGATGGTGCGTACCACATCGCTGTGCTCATCCAGGCCGGTGACGCGGGCCAGTGTCCGTGCCGGACCTAGTTCCGCCAGCATGGCCTGCAGCTCCACCGCCTGGGGATCGTCCTCATTGCGGTAATGCAGTGCGGCGGCGATGCCCTCCTGCAGGTGATCGCTCGGCAGGCCGTACTCCAGGGTGCCGAGCAGCGGCTTCACCAGTCTGTCCCCCGCCGCCAGCTTGCGCAGCGGCTGGCGACCGACCCGGTCAATCTCGTCCACCAGATAGGGGTTGGCGAAGCGGGAGAGGATCTTCTCGATGTAGGCGGCGTGCAGGCGCGGGTCGAAGCCGTAACGTTTCACCAGCACGGCCCCGCTCTCCTCCATGGCGCGGCGTACCTTGCTGCGGATCAGCGGATCCTCGATCGCCTCGCGCACGGTGTGATAGCCCCTGAGCTTGCCGAGGTAGGCGGTGACGATGTGGCCGGTGTTGAGGGTGAACAGCTTGCGCTCGACGAAGGCCATCAGGTTGTCGGTGGGCTCCATGCCTGCCACCTGGGGCAACTCCCCCTTGAACTGGGTCCGATCGACGATCCACTCGCTGAAGCTCTCCACCGTCACCTCCAGGGGATCGTCGTTCGCCGCGGCGGGCGGAACGATGCGATCCACCGCCGAGTCGACGAAGCCGACGCACTGCTCGAGGGTGGCATGATACGCGACCGGCAGGTACTTGAGTACCTCCTCCTTGAGGTGGCTGGTGCCGCGCACCATGTTCTCGCAGGCGATGACGTTGAGGGGAGTCAGGTTGCCGGCATCGAAGCGGGCCTGCAGCCCCTTGGCCAGGGTGCTGGCAATCTTGTCCAGGATGTTGGGGCCGACCGCCGTGGTGACCAGATCGGCGGTGATGATACGGGCGATCACCTCGTGTCCGGCCGAGCTGACTGCGGCAACGTTGCGCACCACGTCCAGCTTCTGATCCGTGCCCACCACGTGCACCTTGTACTCCTGGCGGTGGTTGAGCTGGTCGATCAGGGTCTCGTTGACGTCGGCGAAGGTGACCTGATGGCTGGCGTCAGCCAGCAGTTTGCCGATGAAGCCCCGACCGATGTTGCCGGCACCAAAATGCAATGTTTTCATGATATTAACCTCTACAACCAAAGACGATGACGGATGATTACGCGGCCTGCTCGGCCCCCAGCAGATCCAGGAACTCCTGGGGATCCTGGGTGCTGGCCAGACGGTCGACGAGACCGGGCTCATCCAGTGCATTGGTCAGGCGGGTTATGACCTGTATGTGTTCATCGTTGCGGGCGGCAATGCCGATGACCAGGCGCGCTACCTCATCGGCGCCCTCGCCGAAGGCGACTCCGGCCGGGTACTGGCAGATGACGATGCCGGTACGCTTCACGTGCTCCTTGGCGGCGATGGTGCCGTGGGGCACGGCGATGGATTCGCCGAGGTAGGTGGAGACCAGCTGTTCGCGCTCCAGCATGGCGTCGACGTAGTCCGGTGCCACATAGCCTCGCTCGGCCAGCAGCTTGCCGGCGGTCACGATGGCCGCTTCCTTGCTCTCGGCCTTGAGGCCCAGGTGCACGTCTTGCAGGCTCAGGGTGAAGACTTCCGGCTCCTGCGGATCGTAGCTGTCGTCGTTGGCCGCCACCAGCAGTTGCGGGTTGGCGACGTCATCGTTGGCCGCGTTGGCCAGGCTGAGGTTCTGCACCAGCTCCTGATAGAGGGCGTTGTCGAGGAAGTTGGTCAGCGAAATGTGCTGTGCATGCGGCGCATGGCGACGGGCACGGTCGGTGAGATCCTTGTGGGTGATGACCAGATCCACCTGATCGTCCAGGTTGTTGATGGCACGGTTGGTCACGCTGATGTCGAGACCGGCGGCCTGCACCCGCTTGCGCAGCATGCCGGCGCCCATGGCGCTGGAGCCCATGCCCGCATCGCAGGCGACGACGATGTTGCGCACTGCGGTCAGCTCGGTTTCCGGCTTCTTGGCGGCGGTGGTCTCGGGCTTGGCACCCTTCATGGCCTTCATCTTGCGGGTGGCTTCACCCAGGGCATCGGCCTCGTCGGCTTCCGGCTGCTGGGCACGGACGAACACGGCGGCGACCAGGAAGGAGACGGTGGCGGAGGCGACGATGGAGAGCAGCACCCCGATGAGGGAGGCTTTCGGCGTCATCAGCAGCACGGCGAAGATGGAGCCCGGGGAGGCGGGGGAGACCAGACCGGCGTTGAACAGGGTCAGGGTGAAGACCCCGGTCATGCCGCCTGCGATCACCGCCAGGATGAGGCGCGGGTTCATCAGCACGTACGGGAAGTAGATTTCGTGGATGCCGCCGAAGAAGTGGATGATGGACGCACCGGCTGCGGACTGCTTGGCGGCGCCACGGCCGAACACCATGTAGGCCAGCAACACGCCCATGCCCGGACCCGGGTTCGCTTCGATCAGGAAGAAGATGGAGCGGCCCTGTTCGGTGGCTTGCTGGATCCCGAGCGGCGAGAAGATGCCGTGGTTGATGGCGTTGTTCAGGAACAGGATCTTGGCCGGCTCGACGAAGATGGAGGTCAGCGGCAGCAGGCTGTGGGCGACCAGGAAGTCGACACCACCGGCCAGGGCGCCGGAGAGCACCTTGACGAAGGGACCGATGACGAAGAAGGCGAGAATGGCGAGCAACATGCCGATGATGCCGGCGGAGAAGTTGTTCACCAGCATCTCGAAGCCGCTCTTGACGCGACCTTCCATCGCCTTGTCGAAACGCTTGATGGCCCAGCCACCCAGCGGGCCGACCATCATGGCGCCCATGAACATGGGGATGTCGGTCCCCACGATGACGCCCATGGTGGTGATGGCACCGACCACGGCCCCCCGGTCACCCCCGATCAGCTTGCCGCCGGTATAGCCGATGAGCAGCGGCAGCAGGTAGGTGATCATGGGACCGACCAGCTTGGCCAAGGTTTCATTGGGCAGCCAGCCAGTGGGGATGAAGAGGGCGGTGATGAAGCCCCAGGCGATGAAGGCGCCTATGTTGGGCATGACCATATTGGACAGGAAGCGTCCAAAATTCTGTATCTTGACTTTGGTATCCGGTGATAACATGTCGGGACCCCGTTTTAAGCCTGTGTGATTAAAAGTGGTAGTCGGGATGACGAGTTTTGCCGAACTCCCATCCCAGTCGTCTAAGCAACTTCAATCTACCAGCTTGTGATCAAATTAGGCTGAAAACGGGGTGTCTTGTGACCTGGATCTCAAATACCCCGACCTCCCCCCTCCCGACATAGTGATGACGATCACAGTCAGTCGCTGTATTTCGGCTACATTTCGATCTTCTCGCCTCTGGGTGTCAATTTTTTGTGATTGATGTCTCGTTTTGTGGTTTGCGCAAATACGGTGTCAACGTGACTGTTGTCACAAAATCAAATTTTGCACTCAAATGAGTCATGATTTGTCGCCTCGTATTCGCAAGTAATGACGATGGATATTCCGTAGTTCATCGTTAATCACCAATGAATCATTTATTTTGTAACCCACTTTCAGTTTTTCCCCCGAGAGGATCGGTTCCGACAAGGCCTCTTGTGACGCCCGGGTGGCGGATCCTGATCCGCTCCCGTCTCGATCCTCCCTGCCGGTAGCGACGCAGGCAGGGGCCTGCGAGCGGGTCTCCCATCCGTCTGCCCGCGGAGCGCAGCCATAAAAAAAGCCCGCAGGATGCGGGCTTTTGCAGAGCAGACAAGCAGGGGGATCACTGCGCCTTGGGGGCCTCGTCGGCGGGGGCCGTGTCGGCCTCGCTGGCAGGAGCGACCGGCGCCGGACCCGGCACCAGATCCACCGCCGGCTTGGCGATGAGGGAGCGGGTCTCTTCTACCGCCTCGGTCAGCTTCACCTCGATGATCTGGCCGAGCTCGTAGACCACCTCGGTCTTGTCCAGATAGACGCGGCCGTTGTCCCAGTTGCACTCCAGCCGATCCTTGTTGTCCAGGATATGGCGGGCGGGCATGAAGACCACGGCGCCGTTCTCCTGCAGGCGCAGCTTGAGGCCGGCGCGCATCACGTCGATGATCTCGGCGTTGAACACCTTGTCGGTGCCCGCATCGGCCTTGAGGTAGCGCACATAGAGCCAGTCGCCGATGTCGCGCTCCACCATGCGGTGCAGGCGGCGGCAGGCGGTCAGGTGCTCGGTCAGCTCCAGGCTGGGGCGCTCACCCGGGGTCTTGCCGGCGATGACCGCCTTGAGCAGGCGATGGTTGACCATGTCGCCGTATTTGCGGATGGGGGAGGTCCAGGTGGCGTAGGCATCCAGACCCAGGCCGTAGTGGGCACCCGGTTCGGCGGACATCAGGGCATAGCTCTGGAAGCGGCGGATCTTGCCGTCCAGCCAGCGGGTGTCCAGGTTGTCTATCCAGCGGCGCAGGGCGCAGAAGCCGGAGAGGCTCGCGATATCTTCCTTCTCGAACGGGGCCTCGGCGGTCTTGAGCAGCTCGATGGCGCCGTCCAGGGACTCCTCGTCAAAGCCGGTGTGGACGTTGAAGATGCCGTAGCCGACCTCTTTGCCCAGCACGCGGCCGGCGCAGATGTTGGCGGCGATCATCGACTCTTCCACCATGCGGTTGGCGATGCGGCGCGGCTCCACGTGGATGGCCAGCACTTCGCCGTCTTCACCCAGCTCGAAGTCGTAGTCGGGTCTGTCCGGGAACACCAGGGCGTGCTCGGTACGCCACTTGATGCGGGCCTCCGTCATCGCCTTCATCAGGGGCAGCTGGGCCAGGACGCCGGCGTCGATATCCAGCGCTTTGCCGTGCTCGGCCCAGTCGGAGACGTCGTCATAGCTGAGACGGGCATGGGAATTGATGCGGGCGGCGAAGAACTCGGTCTCCTCCAGCAGCAGGCCGTCCTCGGCGATGAGCAGACGGGCGCACAGGGTGTTGCGCTCCTCGCCCTCTTTCAGGGAGCAGAGCTCGTCGGAGAGGGTGCGCGGGATCATGGGTACGTTGCGTCCCGGCATGTAGACGGTGAAGGCGCGCTGGGCGGCCTCCTTGTCCAGCTCGCTCCCCTCGGCCACATAGGCGGTCGGGTCGGCGATGGCCACCAGCAGCTCCCAGCCGTTCTCCAGCTTGGTGATGGCCAGGGCATCGTCCATGTCCTTGGTCTTGGCACCGTCGATGGTGAAGAAGGGAACCTGGGTCAGATCCCGGCGGGGCAGCTCTTCCTCTTCGATCACCTTCCACTCCGGCAGGTCCGCCGGTTCAATCTGGGCCAGGTTGTGGCGCGCCAGCACCACCCACCAGGGCACGTTGTGATCTTCCTGGGTGGCGATGAGCTGGGTGATCTCGGCGGAGAAGTTGCCGTCCACCAGGGCATGGCGCTTGAGGGTGGCAACCACCCAGTCCCCTTCCTTGAAGGATTTCTCGTCCAGACCCTTCTTGGCGCGGGCCTTGATGGCGTCCTTGATGAGGGGGTGGTCGGGCACCACGTTGAGGCGGTCGCGGAACATCTTGACGCGGCCGACGAAGCGGGTGACGGCCTGTTCCAGCAGGGCATCCGGCTCGGCCACCTCTTTCTCTTTTTCAGTGCGGATCAGGGCGCTCACCCGGTCACCGTGCATCACCTTCTTCATGTAGGGAGGCGGCACGAAATAGCTGGTCTTCTCATCGACCTCCAGGAAGCCGAAGCCCCGATCTGAGGCGCGGATCACACCCTCTTTCTTGGGGATGTTTTCGCGGATTTGTTGCTTGAGCTGGGCCAGCAGCGGATTGTCTTGGAACATAAATGGGGAACCTGAGTGGAGACCTGATGGTTAATCGCCCAGCACTATACGTTTTTACCCCCCCAAAGCCAAGGTGAATGGCCCCCTCAACGGGGTTGCAGTGCCCGTCGCCCCTGATGGATCAGGCGCTGGGATATCTGCTTGTGCAGCCCCCGCTCCAGCACCCAGCGGTGCCAATAGAGCTGCTCGACCAGGTGGTGATCAGGGTTGAGATCGAGCAGGCGCCCCTCTTCCAGTTGCTGGCGGATCTGCAATTCCGGGATGAGGCAGCAGGCCAGCCCCTGCTCCGCCATGGCGACGAAGGCCTCGGAGGATCGCACCGTGTGGCAGGGGTAGCCACCGGGGGGGAGGGCGAAATGACGGGCCATGTAGCTGATGTGCATGTCGTCGCGCTGATCGAAGGCCACCGCCGGCGCCTTGGCCAGGGCCTCCGCCGTGAGGCCGTTCGGGAAGTGGCGGGCGACGAAGGCCGGGCTGGCGGTGAGCAGATAGCGCATCTCGCCGAGTTCGTCGACACAGCAGCCCGCCAGCGGCTGGGGTTGCAGGCTGACGGCGCCGAACGCCTGCCCCTCGCGCACCCGGTCCAGGGTGCGGCTCTCGTCATCCACCAGCAGGTTCAGCTCGATGGGGTATTGCTCCAGCAGCGGCGCCAGGGCGGGCAGGAACCAGGTGGCCAGGCTGTCGGCATTGACGGCGATGCTGACCCGGATGGGGGCCCTGGGCTCGTCGGGGGAGAGCTCGCCGGCCAGCTCCAGCTCCAGCTGGCGCACCTGGCGATAGTGGGCCAGCAGCTTCTGGCCGAGCCCCGTGGCCTGCAGCGGCTGGCTGCGGATGATGAGCGGCTCCGCAAACTGCTGCTCCAGCTGCTTGATGCGCTGGGAGATGGCGGACTGGGTAATGTGCAGGCGCTGGGCGGCACGCTCGAAGTTTTGCTCCCGGATCACCGCGTCCAGGGCCAGCAGCAGCTTGTAGTCCAGCGTCTTCATCAGCATTCCTTATGAAAAAAGGGAGTTCAGCAAGAATGCTACTCAAGGGAGCGCCAGAGGACAACCTGACCGCCCCCATGGAGGGGACCCGTGCCCGGGGCCGCCCCTGTGAGATGTGACAGTAGTCCTGACATGAGATTCATAAGATACTCATCCGGTCCGTTTTTGCATGGGGTGGAAACGGACCATAGCGAGCGTCTTGAATCCCGGGCCGGTCCCGGGACTTTTTTTGCTCAGATGACGGCGAGCAGAGCATCCCCCGCCGGCCGGTAATGGCCCTGCAGGGGGCGATGGACGGCGCGGTCGAAACGCTCGTCCAGGTGGAAGCGGATGCCGACTCCGCGCACGGCCCCCAGATCCACCGCCTGGCGATGGCCGAGGCGCTCGATGGGCAGGCCGAGGCGGCGGAAGATGCGCTCCACCGGCAGGCTGACCACGGCCACCAGCTCGCGGATCCCCTGCTCCCTGGCGAAGGCCAGCACCTCGCGGAAGATGACGCAGGTGAGTTCGCTGATGCCGTTCTCCAGGCGAGGGGCCCGGTCGGCGTCGATGGCGAGGCGGGTCAGCTCCCACACGTCGTTGCCGCGCGGGGGGGCTTCGCCAGCGAGGGCGGTGGGGAAGATGCTGGGCAGCATGTAATCCTGGGCGCAGCTGAGCAGGCGGATGCAGCCGCACAGCCCCTGCTTGTCTTCAATCAGCACCCAGTGGGTGTCGGGCTTGTCGAAGTTGTCCCGCTCCAGGCCACGGCGGGATTCCACGTCCCAACCGAGTCGATCGGAGAAGACGCGGTTGCGAAATCGGTAGAGCTCGTTTTCGACCTCCCATCTGGGGTGTTCTTTCAATTTTCCTTTGAAAACAAGCATTCATGTCTCTCCATTTCATGGTTAGGCGCTATAATCCAAGGCCTTGGCCAGGGGAGGCTTGCCTATGACACGCGACCAACTGCTTGAGTACCTGGAACATTTCACGCTGGTGACCGATGGCAACCGGCTGTCCGAGCTCATCGGCCGCTTCACCCTGGGAATGGGTTACGACTACTACCGCTTCGCCCTCATCCTGCCCATGTCGATGCAAAGGCCCAAGGTGGTGCTGTTCAACCAGTGCCCCGACTCCTGGGTACAGGCCTACACCCTGAACAACATGCTGGCCTGCGATCCCATCATCCAGCTCGCCCGCAGGCAGACCCTGCCCATCTACTGGAACCGGCTGGACGAGAAGGCGCGCTTCCTGCAAGAGGGGAGCATGGATGTGATGGGGCTGGCGGCGGAATTCGGGTTGCGCAACGGCATCTCGTTCCCGCTGCACGGGGCGGCGGGGGAGAACGGCATACTCTCTTTCATCACCCGGGAGCGGGCGTCGAGCGATCTGATGCTGGAGTCCTCGCCCATCCTCTCCTGGATGTCCAACTACATCTTCGAGGCGGCGATCCGGATCGTGCGCCAGAGCATGAGGGAGGACGATCCCCAGGAGCCCCTGACGGAGCGGGAGACCGAGTGCCTGTTCTGGGCCAGCGAAGGGAAGACATCGGGGGAGATCGCCTGCATCCTCGGCATCACGGAGCGCACCGTGAACTACCACCTCAATCAGGTCACCCGCAAGACGGGGTCGATGAACCGCTACCAGGCCATCGCCAAGGGGGTGAGCAGCGGCATCCTGCTGCCGAACCTGGAGCAGGTGGTGGTCACCAACTTCCCCTCCCTGCTGCAGTGAATACAGGCAAGGCGGCACCGGCTCGTCGCCTGGCATCCCCTCTGTCGTCATCACCGCTGTCCTGCGCCGTCCCATCCTGCCGCCGATTCTCGGGGCGGGGCTGTGACCCCACAATTGTCAGATCCTGCAATTGACAACCTTCTTTGTGTGGTTTCGGCCCGGTTTTCATCAGTTTTATGAATGCATCAGAAAATGAATGAATTTCTCTGATTGCCCGCGCCCCCTTATAGTGCGTTTCTCTCTTTCACAGGAACGCATCCCCATGTTCGCCACCACCCTGCAAGGCTTTACCCTCGGCCTTGCCATGATCATCCCCATCGGGGCCCAGAATGCCTTCGTGCTGAGCCGGGGCATTCACCGCAATCACCACCTGCTGACGGCGACCCTCTGCTGCCTGTGCGACCTCGTGCTGATCGGCATCGGGGTATTCGGCGGGGCCAACTTGCTGGCGGCCAGCCCGATCGGCCTGGCCCTGCTGACCTGGGGCGGCGTGCTCTTCCTCGGCTGGTTCGGGGTGCGCTCCCTGCGCAGTGCCTGGCGCGGCCAGGAGGCGGCCCTGGCGGACTCGCCCCGGTTGATGGGGGTGAAGAGCGTGCTGGCCATGACCCTCGGAGTCACTCTGCTCAATCCCCACGTCTACCTGGATACCCTGATGCTGCTTGGCTCCTTCGGCAGCCAGTTTGCCGAGGAGCTCAGACCCGCCTTCGCGGCGGGGGCCATGCTGGCTTCTCTGGTCTGGTTCTACGGACTGGCGTTCGGGGCGGCGGCGCTTTCCCCCTGGCTTGCCCGGGGCCGGGTGCAGCAAGCCATTGATCTTGTTGTAGGTCTCATCATGCTGGTGCTGGCGGCCAAGTTGGCACTGGGTGCCATATCGGCCTCATGAGGCTATTTTTGTGCCGGGCTTCATAAAAATGAGTCCCGGTGCCATCTGCTGACATATTCGTCTGTTAAATTCCCGGCGCTGGTAAAGCGTTACTCATAATAAAAGGGAAAAAACAGTGAATAACACCATGAAGCTGGGGGCTATTGCCGCCATCGTGCTGCTGTCTGCCTGCAGCAACGAGAATGACAGCAAGGCGCAGCCGGGGACCGTCTCCCTGCGCCTGATCCAGACCTCCGACATCCACTCCAACGTGCTGGGGTACGACTACTACCAGAACAAGGAGGATCGCAAGTTCGGCCTCTCCCGCATCGCCCTGCTGATCCGCGCCGCCCGCGCCGAGAACCCCAACAACCTGCTGCTCGACAACGGTGACCTCATTCAGGGCACGCCGCTGGCGGACTACATCTTCGAGCAGTCCGGTGCCGGCTACCTCGAGAAACAGGCGCACCCGGTGTTCAAGGCGATGAACGAGCTGGGCTACGACGCGGGCAACCTGGGCAACCACGAGTTCAACTATGGCCTGGACTACCTTGGCAAGGTGCTGGCGGGAGCCGACTTCCCCTATGTGAACGCCAACGTGTTCGAGGCGGGGGCCTTCAAGCGCGATGCCAAGGGACAGATTGACTGGAGCGGCAACAAGTTCACCCCCTATCTGCTGCTGGAGCGCGAGGTGACCGATGACAAGGGTCAGCGCCAGCGCGTCAAGGTGGGCATCCTGGGTCTGACCCCGCCCCAGGTGCTGCAGTGGGACAAGCGTCATCTGGAGGGCAAGGTGGTGGTGGCCGACATGGTCGAGACCGCCAATCACTATGTGCCCGAGCTGCGCGCCAAGGGCGCCGACATCGTGGTGGTGGTGGCCCACACCGGCATCAATGCCAGCAGCTACGAGGCCATGATGGAGAACTCCGCCTGGCATCTGGCCAAGGTGAAGGGGGTGGACGCCCTGATGCTGGGCCACGCCCACAAGAACTTCCCCGGGGACTTCCCGGATCTGCCGGAGGTGGACAACCAGGCTGGCACCCTGAGCGGCATCCCCACCGTGATGCCCGGTTACTGGGGCAACCACCTCGGCATCATCGACCTCAAGCTGGAGCAGGTGGACGGCAAGTGGCAGGTGAAGCAGAGCCAGGCCAGCCTGCGCAAAATTGACGCCAGCGAGGGCAGTGCGGTGGATCAGCGGGTGGTGGACCTGGTACAGGCCGACCACGACGCCACCAACCAGTGGCTGGACGAGCCGCTCGGCAAGATCACCTCCCCCATCCACAGCTTCTTCGCCCTGGTGCAGGACGACCCCTCGGTGCAGCTGGTGAGCGATGCCCAGCGCCGCCACGCGGAGCAGTTGCAACAAGACGGCCTGCTCAAGGAGTCCTACCCCATCCTCTCGGTGGCGGCCCCCTTCCGTGGCGGTCGCAACGGCATCAACGACTTCACCTATGTGGCCCAGGGTGACATCTCCCTGCGCAACGTCTCCGACCTTTACATCTATCCGAACACCCTGCAGGTGGTCGAGGTGAACGGGGCCACCGTCAAGGAGTGGCTGGAGATGAGCGCCGGCCAGTTCAACCAGATCGACACCGGCAAGACCGGGGTGCAGTGGCTGGTGAACGAGAGCTTCCCCACCTACAACTTCGATGTGATTGACGGGGTCAACTACGAGGTGGACATCACCCAGCCGGCCCGCTACAGCAAGGACGGGGTCAAGGTGAGCGACGGCCAGCGCATCAGCGGCCTCACCTTCAACGGCCAGCCCGTGGACCCGGCCCAGAAGTTCTACGTGGTGACCAACAACTACCGCGCCAGCGGCGGCGGCCACTTCCCGGGCATCGACGGCAGCAACATCGTCCATGAAGATCCCTTCGAGACGCGGGAGATCATCGCCCAGTACCTGAAGGCCCAGTCTGCGGACAACCCGGCTGGCTTCAGCCCGGCGGCCAACAACAACTGGCACATGAAGGCCCTGCCCGCCAACGTGGACGTGCGCCTCTACTCCTCGCCGACCGACGAGGCCAAGGCCCTGGCGGGGGCGGATCTGTCGTACCAGTCCACCCTGCCGATGGATGACGCCAAGCACCCCGGCTACGCCATCTACCGCCTGATCCGCCAGTAAGGCAGACGCTGGCAGCCAACAAAAAAGCCCTCGCAGTGCGAGGGCTTTTTCATGGGGCGCGGTGCCATCCTGTCCTGTCGTCTGGACTTGCCCGGTCGACGGGGCGGGAGGGCATCAGTAGTAGCCGGGATCGTCCGGATTGGGGCGGGTCTTGAAGCGGCGGTGCAGCCACATGTACTGCTCCGGCGCCTTGCGCACGGCGGCTTCAATCTCGCGATTGGCGCGGCTGGCATCCGCCATGTCGTCACCGCTCGGGTAGTCCGCGAGCGGGGCCCCGATATGCAGGGTGTAGCCCTCCCGGGTGCGGATGTTGTAGCAGGGCAGGGTGACGGTGTTCTTCACCCGGGCCAGGGTGGCGGTCCCCGTGATGGTGGCGGCCTGCTCCACCGCGAAGTAGGGCACGAAGACGCTGGCATGGCTGCCGTAGTCGTGATCCGGTGCATACCAGAGGGCGTCGCCGTTGCGCAGCGCCTTGATCATCCCCTTCACGTCCATCCGGTCCACCAGGTATTTGTTGGAGGCGCAGCGACCGTGGTACTGGGCGTACTCCAGCACCGGATTGGTGTTGGGGCGATAGACACCGACCCCGGGGCGCACCAGGCCGAAGCAGCGGGCATTGAGCTCCAGCGTCAGGAAGTGGCAGGAGAGCAGCAGCATCCCCTGGCCCTTCTCCATGGCGTTGATGACGTGCTCTTCCCCTTCCACCTTCATCAGGCGGCGCATCCGCCAGTCTGGCCAGAACCAGGCCATGCCCACCTCGAAGATGGCGCAGCCCACGCTCTCGAAGTTCTGCACCAGGAGGGCTTCGCGCTCATCCCGGCTGAGCTCGGGCATCGCCAGCTCCAGGTTGCGGCGGGCAATCTTGACGCGGGATTTCAGCAGCTTGCGGGCCAGGGTGCCGAGCTGGCGGCCCAGCCACATCTGGCTGCGCCAGGGCAGCAACACCAGCAGCCAGAGCAGGGAGAGGCCCAGCCAGCTCCCCCAGTAACGGGGATGGAACAGACGGGGTTCGAGGCGGGGAGCGTGTTCTTGGGCCATGAAGAGTCTCTTGTTCGCAAAGGCAAAGGGGGGAGTCCGACCGAACCGGGGGGCCTGTGTGGGGTGGCCCGGCGCGGATGCGGTCACTCGCATGTCGAGGATTCTATCCGAAAAGCGGGGGCGGGCGCGAATCGCCGTCATCTGGTCAGAGGGGGCGTCAGGGGGCAGGGCCGTGCTTTTTTCACGCCCCGGAAAAGAGTGTGATAAAATCGGCCGCTGAATTTTTCAGGTTTTGAGAGCCGATACAGATGAAAATCACCCTGCCCGAGTTTGAAAAAGCCCGCATCCTGGTCGTTGGCGATGTCATGTTGGATCGCTACTGGCATGGCCCTACCGGCCGGATCTCCCCCGAGGCACCGGTCCCCGTGGTCAAGGTCGAGCACATCGAGGAGCGTCCGGGTGGCGCCGCCAACGTGGCGCTCAACTCCGCCGCCCTCGGCGCCCAGGCCGTGCTGCTGGGCCTGACCGGTCAGGATGAAGCCGCCGATGCCCTCGCCAGCCAGATGGCCGGGGTCAAGGTGGCTTGTGATTTCGTGCGCCTGACCGACTATCCGACCATCACCAAGCTGCGGGTGCTGTCCCGCAACCAGCAACTGCTGCGTCTGGACTTTGAAGAGGCCTTCCACGACGTGGATGCCAGCCTGCTGATGGGCAAGGTGGAGCAGGCGCTGCCCCAGGCGGACGTGATGATCCTCTCCGACTACGGCAAGGGCGCCCTCAACGATGTGCCCGGCATGATCCGGCGTGCCCGCGCCGCCGGCATCCCCGTGCTGGTCGACCCCAAGGGGACCGATTTTGAGAAGTACCGCGGTGCCACCCTGCTGACCCCCAACATGTCCGAGTTCGAGGCCGTGGTGGGCAAGGTGAAGGGGGAGGAAGACCTGGTCGCCAGGGGGCTGGAGCTGGTCAAGCGCTTCGAGCTGGACGCCCTGCTGGTCACCCGTTCCGAGAACGGCATGACCCTGATCCGCGAAGGGCAGCCCGAGCTGCACCTGCCGGCCCAGGCCCACGAGGTCTATGACGTCACCGGTGCCGGTGACACCGTCATCTCCACCCTGGCGACTTCCCTTGCCGCAGGCAAGAGTCTGGATGAGGCCTGCGCCCTGGCCAACACCGCCGCCGGCATCGTGGTCGGCAAGCTGGGGACCTCCACCGTGAGCCCGGTGGAACTGGCCAACGCCCTCTACACCGAGCAGGAGACCGGCTTTGGCGTCATGTCCGAGGCCCAGCTCAAGGTGGCCGTCCAGGCCGCCCGTCTGCGCGGCGAGAAGGTGGTGATGACCAACGGCTGCTTCGACATTCTGCACGCGGGTCATGTCTCCTATCTGGCCAATGCGGGCAAGCTGGGGGATCGCCTGATCGTGGCGGTGAACACCGACGAGTCCGTGCGTCGCCTCAAGGGGCCGGGTCGCCCGGTCAACCCGACCGAGCGCCGTATGACTGTGCTGGCGGCCCTGGGTGCCGTGGACTGGGTGGTCCCCTTCAGCGAAGACACTCCCCAGCGTCTGATCGCCGAGATCCTGCCAGACCTCCTGGTCAAGGGGGGCGACTACAAGCCCGAAGAGATCGCCGGTTACGCCGAGGTGACCGCCAATGGCGGCGAGGTGCGAGTGCTGAACTTCGAGGACGGCTGCTCCACCACCGACATCATCAAGACCATCCGCGAACGCGGATAAGCGTAAAACCCGGCCAAGGCCGGGTTTTTTGATGGGGCTGCCGGGTCGGTGACATGGCCGCTGCCTGGCAGGCCCCGACCAACGCACTTCCAGCGGCGAACAGAGATGAAAAAGGCGACCCCGGGGTCGCCTTTTCTCATGGTGTGCGCATGGCTCAGGACTTCTTGGTGACCTGGGCGGCGGGCATCAGACCCTGGTTCACCTCTTCCAGATCCTTCTGCTCCAGGATGCCGGCGGCCTGCTTGAGGGAGAGGATGCTGAGGATGTAGTTGTAGCGGGCCTCGGAGAGCTTCTGCTTGGCCTGATACAGCTTGCGGGTGGAGTCCAGCACGTCGACGATGGTGCGGGTACCCACCTCGTAACCGGCTTCGGTCGCTTTCAGGGCGCTGTCGGCGGAGATGACGGACTGGCTGTAGGCGCGGACCGAGCCGATGCTGGCGTTCACGTTGTTGTAGGAGGAGCGGACCGTGCTCTGCACCGAGCGGAAGCTGCGCTCGAGCTGTTCGCTGGCGGCCACGTAGTTGAACTGTGCCTGCTTGACCTGGGAGGTGGTGGCCCCGCCGGTGTAGATGGGCAGCTTGAAGTTCAGGCCGATGTTGCCCTGATTGCTGTTGCTCTCGGGGTTGCGGATCTCGTCCTTGTAATCGTTGTAACCGGCGTTCAGGCCGGCGCCCAGATCCAGGGTCGGTTCATGACCGGTCTTGGCCAGATCGATCTGCTCCTTGGCGATGTCCTTGCCGATGCGGGCGCTGTGCAGCTCCAGGTTCTTGTCCAGGGCCAGCTCCAGCCACTTGTCGGAGTTGAACGCGGTCTTCTGCGGGCTGAAGCGATCGGTGTTGAGCACGTCCAGTTGACGGTGGTCGATACCGGTCAGCTCGCGCAGGCTCTCGTAGCTGTTGTCCAGGGTGTTCTCGGCATTGATCTCGTCCGCCAGCGCCTGATCGCGCTCGGCCTCGGCTTCGTGCACGTCGGTGATGGCGGTCAGGCCCACTTCGAAGCGCTGCTGAGTCTGTTCAAGCTGACGCTCGACCGCGGTCTTGTTGGCACGCACGAATTCCAGGGTATCCATGGCCTTGAGCACGTCGAAGTAGGCCTGGGCGGTACGCAGCATCAGGTTCTGGTACTCGAGGTTGTAGGCCACGTCGGACTGGGTGGCGCTCTTCTCGGTCAGATCCAGGTTGACCCAGTTGCTGCGACGGTAGATGGATTGATCCAGGGTCACGGAGCCGGTAGCGCCCGTGTTGGTCATGGTGTCGTTCTTGTTTTGCAGGTAGTTCAGGCCGGCGCCCAGGTTGATCTGGGGCAGCAGGGCTGCACGGGATTCGTTGATCTTCTCGAAGGCCTGGTCCCGCTTGGCCTTGGATTCCAGCAGCTGGGTGTCCTTGATCTGGGCCTGTTGGTAAATATCGAGCAGGTTTTCGGCATGAGCGGCGCCGCTCACACCCAGCATCACCATGACTGACAAGAGTGTTCTTTTCATATGATAGTTTTAACCTTTTGTATCAACCCAAAGCTGTCCGCTGGATGAAGGGGGGATTGTCACCGACCAAGCTTGATTTCAGCTTAACCACTCTACTATAAGCAGATTTCATTGCGAACTGTCTCTTTTCCAGCTGCGGAAACGTCAAGGTCCGGGGCGAGTTTTCTCGGCAACGCGCCTAGCCAAATGCCCTGTGGCTGCTAAAATCCTTCCCTCATCGTCGGCGAGAGCGAGTGAATGAATGTTCATTCATGCCCCCGAATATTATGGTCAAACCAAGCCAAGTCAAGCTGGCAGGAGTCTCGAATGTCACAGCAAGCCTTGCCTCAAACCTGCCACTACTCCAGCGATGATGTGAAAATCATTGAAAAATCAGCTGGATATAATGGCTTCTTCAAGGTGAATGTCTACCGCCTGCAACACAGGCTGTTTGCCGGTGGCTGGAACGCCCCCATCGTCCGGGAACTGTTCGAACGTGGTCATGCCGCCGCCCTGCTGCCTTATGATCCGGTGCGAGACGAGATCGTGCTGGTGGAGCAGTTTCGCATCGGTGCCATGGAGACCAGCGCCACCCCCTGGCTGCTGGAGCTGGTGGCCGGCATCATCGATGAAGGGGAGACCGCCGAGGCAGTGGTGCGGCGCGAAGCGGTGGAAGAGGCAGGGATCGAGGTGGGACGCTGCGAACACGCCATCAGCTATCTGGTGAGCCCGGGTGGCAGCACCGAGCGCATCGAGGTGTTCGTGGGCGAGGTGGATGCCAGTCAGGCCAAGGGGATCCACGGTCTGGCGGAAGAGGGGGAAGACATCCGGGTCCACGTGGTGAGCCGCGAGCAGGCCTATGCCTGGCTCAAAGAGGGGCGTATCGACAATGCCGCCTCCGTCATCGCCCTGCAGTGGCTGGCCCTGAATCACGGCGAGCTGCGGGCACGCTGGCTGGCGGGGCGCTGAGGTGACGCTCGTTCAGACCCGGGTCAGGTGCCCTGTGTCCGACTGGAACACTGTGCAGTGGGTCCACCCTTCATGGACCCTGATTGAGGGAGCCGCGACATGTCATTAGTCCAGAGCCCGATGAAGCGCTATGTGCCTGATTTGATGTCCTTGCAGCGTACCTGCGAGGTCAATTACATGGCGCTGATGAAACTGTTGCCGCCTGGCGGCAGCGTGGGTGCCGAGCGCCGCTATCAGGTCGGCAACGGCCTGCAGTTCCAGCTCACGGTGACCGAGGAGAGCCGCTTCACCAGCCAGGTGATCCTGGCCCAGCACAACCCCGAATTGCCGAGCTACTTGCAAGCCCGGATAGAGATTCGTTTGTATCATGATGTGCGAATGGCGGAAGTGTGTGCGGCGCAACAGATTTCAATGTTGCAACCACGTTATGATTATCCCAATCAAAAAATGCATCACAGGGATGAAAAGGAGCAGGTAAATCTATTCTTGGCCGATTGGTTGAGATTTTGTCTCAAACACGGCACCAGCCTGATTAACATCCTCTAGTCGAACCCATAAAAAAGAAGCGTGATTTTGGAAACAGAGCTACCTCAGGCGCCGGACGGCAGTGTGCGCCTGTTACAGATTACCGATACCCATCTCTTCGCCAGTGCCGAGGGGCGGCTGCTGGCCGTGCCCACGGCGCAGAGTCTGGCCGCCGTGCTGGAGCGGGTGCAGGCCAACGAGCACCCGTTCGATCTCATCCTCGCCACCGGGGATCTCTCCCAGGATCACAGCCCGGAGTCCTACCAGCGCTTCGCCTCCATGATGGCGCCCCTGGCTCGCCCCATCTACTGGTTGCCCGGCAACCACGACGACGGCCCCCTGATGACCGAATACCTCCATGCGGCCGGCATCAGCGAGGCCAAGCAACTGGTGGGGGAGCACTGGCAGGTGATCCTGCTGGATACCCAGGTGCGCGGCAAACCCCACGGGGTGCTGGGGGATCACCAGCTGGCGGCCCTGGATCAGGCCCTGCGCCAGCATCCCGAGCGCCATGCCCTCATCGCCCTGCACCATCAGGCGGTGCCGGTGGGCTGCGCCTGGCTGGATCAGCACAACCTCAAGAATGCCGACGACCTGTTCGCCGTGCTGGCCCGCCACCCGCAGCAGAAGACCATCCTGTTCGGCCACGTCCATCAGGAGTTTGACGAGGTGCACCACGGAGTGCGGCTCATCGCCAGCCCCTCTACCTGCATCCAGTTCAAGCCGCTCTCCGACGGTTTCGCACTGGACGAATCCGGCCCGGGCTGGCGCTATCTCACCCTGCACCCGGATGGCCGGGTGGCGAGTCAGGTGTGGCGCCTGCCGTTGGGGCAGTTCGTGCCCGACCCCAATGCCACCGGTTACTGAGGCGTTGCCATGAAGCCCGTCCTGCTCTATCTGCACGGTTTCAATTCATCCCCCGGCTCGGCCAAGGCGCAGCAGATGGCGGCCTGGGTGGCAGAGAACAGGCCCGATATCGAGGTGGTGATCCCGGCCCAGCCCAACACCCCTGCGGCCGCCTGGGCTGCCATCGAGCAGGCCATCGCCGACCTGAAGGCCCGCCACGGCAGCGCCCTGCGACTGGGCGCCGTGGGCAGCTCCCTCGGTGGCTTCATGGCCACGCGAGTGAGCGAGCGATACGGTTGCCGCGCCGCCCTCATCAACCCGGCGGTGCGCCCCCACGAGCTGCTCTGCGACTACCTCGGCCCCCAGACCAACCCCTACAGCGGCGAACGCTATGAACTGTTGCCCGGACACATGGACGAGCTGAGAGCGCTGGCGGTGCCGGTGACTGCTCCCGAGCGGCTCTGGGTGCTGCAACAGCAGGAGGACGAGGTGCTCGACTATCGCAAGGCGCTGGACGAATACCGCTTTGCCCGTCTCTCCCTGGAGTGCGGCGGCGATCACGCCTTCACAGGCTTCGAGCGCTACCCCGCCCAGATCGTCCGTTTCCTCGGGCTCTAGCCGTGCAGCCGCCGTTGGCCGCCTTCCTCGAACAGGTGCTGGCCACGGCCCAGGCGGGGCTCACCTATTCCCGCGATCCCTTCGACATCGCCCGCTTCGAGGCGCTGCGAGCGGCCACGGTGACGCTCATCGCCAGCCAGAGCGAGCTGGCCCCCGACGCCATCGGCGACTGGATTGCCCTCGACAGCGGCTATCCCACCCCCAAGCTCGATGTGCGGGCCTTCATTCAGAACGACGCGGGCCATGTCCTGCTGGTGCAGGAGCGCAGCGACGGCTGCTGGACTCTGCCCGGTGGCTGGTGTGATGTCGGCGATTCGCCTGCGGACGCCGTGGTGCGTGAAGTGGTGGAGGAGACCGGCCTCGTCTGTCGGGCGGTGCAGCTGCTGGCGTTGTTCGACAAGCTCAAGCATCCCCATCCCCCGCAGCTGCCCCACGCCCACAAGGCCTTCTTCCTGTGCGAGGTGACGGGCGGCGCTCTGCTTACCGACACCGATGAAACCAAAGGGGCGGGGTACTTCCCCATCGACGCCTTGCCCGAACTCTCCCGCCACCGGGTGGTGGCGTCCCAGTTGCGCACCCTGCATGACCATCTGTCGCAGGGGCGGGGGGATACCCTGTTCGATTAACCGGTTCGCAGCCTGACACTGCGGCAAGGAGGCAGCATGATCACACGCATCGGCAATACCCCCATCCAGAAGAAACACAAGGCGAGCTGCCACTGCGGCGCCGTGGTGCTGGAGCTGACCCTGCCGGATGGCGTGGTGGATCCGCGCCGCTGCGACTGCTCCTTCTGTCGGCGGCGAGGGGCCATCGTCGCCTCGGTGCCGCTGTCCGGCATCCGCATCCTGCAAGGGGAGGCGGCGCTTCGCTGCTACCAGTTCAACACCCGCACCGCGAAACACTACTTCTGCAGCGTCTGCGGCATCTACACCCATCACCAGCGCCGATCCAATCCGGCGGAATATGGCTACAACCTCGCCTGTCTGGAGGGGGTCAACCCGTTCGATCTGGGAGAGGTGCCGACCCGGGACGGGGTGCATCACCCGGCAGATACCGTAGCCGATTGAACGCGAGGTGACTGCCCCGACGAGTGGCGGGGAGGACGGGCGAGGCGTTGTCGTGCCACTCCCGTGACGACGCCTCAGGGGGTCATCTGCCTGTGTAGCCCCCGCAATGGCTGTGTTAACCTTGCCCTGTCCGTCTCCCGGCGGACCCCGGCCTCTCTCTTCATTCCATCTCTGCCAACAGGGGGCACACCCGTGACGACTGCTTCAGCGCTGCCGGATCTGATCCTCGGGTCCTCGCTCTACTTTCCGCCCCTGTTCAAGGCCGTGCTGCTCGGCCTGCTGGGCTGGCTGCCGCTGCACCATCTGCTGCGGGACTGGCTCTACGGCGGCGAGGTCTGGCACCCCCTGCTGATGGATCTCTCCCTCTTCATCCTCGCCGTCAGCGGCGCCCTATGGATATTGCTACATGGCTAAATCACCCCTCGCGACCCTCAAATACCTCTCCACCCTGCTGGTCTTTGCCCTGGCGCTGGTGTCGCTCTGGTGGCTGTGGAACGACTACATGCAGGGGCCCTGGACCCGGGATGGCAAGGTGCGGGCCGAGCTGGTCAGCATCACGCCCCAGGTGTCGGGCAAGATCGTCAGGATAGGGGTCAAGGACAACCAGCTGGTGAAGGCGGGGGAGCTGCTCTTCACCCTGGATCCCGAGCCCTATCGCATCGCGCTGGACAACGCCAGCGCGGCCCTGGCCAAGGCCAGGTCGGATCTCGACAAGGCGGAGCACGAGGCGAACCGTCGCCAGAGCCTCTCCCGCACCGTCATCTCCGCCGAGGCGGTGGATGAATCCAGGCTCAATGCCCAGGCGATGAAGGCGGCCTATGAGGTGGCCCAGGCCAATCTGGAGCAGGCCAGATGGTCCCTTGCCCGGACCGAGGTCCATGCTGCGAGCGACGGCTACATCACCAACCTGCAGGCCAGGGTCGGCAACTACGCCACCGCCGGGGTGCCCCTGGTGGCCCTGATAGACACCCACTCCTTCTATGTGCAGGGCTATTTCGAAGAGACCAAGCTCAGGCACATCGCCCCCGGCAAACCGGCCGAGGTGGTGCTCTACAGCGGGGATCGGGTACTCAGGGGGGAGGTGGAAAGCATAGGGCGCGCCATTCACGATCAGAGCCTGGAAGGCAGTGAGGGGCTGCTGCTCGACGTCAAGCCGAACGTGCCCTGGGTGCGTCTGGCCCAGCGGGTGCCGGTGCGGATCAGGCTGCTGGCGATTCCCCCGGATCTGGTCTTGATCGCGGGCACGACCTGTACCATCACCATAGGGGACTAGAGTGATCCCCTCGCTCTGGCGCCAGACCCCCTGGGGCAAGGCCAACGGCGGACAGTGGCGCTACGCCCTGCGCAATGCCCTGGCCATGTGCCTGTCGCTCTGGCTGGCGTTCGTGCTGCAACTCGACTCTCCCTACTGGGCCATGACCTCCGCCGCCGTGGTGAGCTTTCCCACCGTGGGGGGCGTCATCAGCAAGAGCCTGGGGCGGGTGGTGGGCAGCCTCATCGGCGCCATGGCGGCGGTGATGATCACCGGCCTTGGCATCGGTGATCCCTGGCTCTTCAGCCTGCTTATCGCCCTCTGGCTGGGGGGTTGCACCTACATCTCCAACCACCATCAGAACAACGTCTCCTACGGTTTCGCCCTGGCGGGCTATACCGCCGCCATCATCGCCTTCTCCTGCGTCAACCTGACCGACCCGCAGCATATCTTCGACATCGCCCAGGCCCGGGTGAGCGAGGTGATCGTCGGCATCCTCTGCGGCGGCCTGATGATGATGATCCTGCCGAGTTTCTCCGATGGCGAGACCCTGCTGGACTCCCTTGGCAAGAGCCAGACCCGGCTGCTGGAACATGCCCAGCTGCTCTGGCTCGGGGAGACGGGCGCCGATGTGCGCACCGCCCACGAGGGGGTGATCGGTCAGATCCTCACCCTGAACGTGCTGCGCATCCAGGCAGTCTGGAGCCACCACCGCCTGCGCCGCCACAACCAGTTGCTGAACTATCTGCTCCATCGCCAGCTGAGGATGGTCAGCCTCATCTCGGGGCTGCGCCGCATGCTGCAACACTGGCCAGAGGACGCCGTCGACCCGGCCCCCATGCTGGTCGCCGTGCTGCGGGAGCTGGGACAGGGGGGCTGCGACAAGCTGCGCATTGCCCGCCTGATGGCGCCCTTCGTGGCCCGTTCGGGGGATGATTATCGCTGTCAGGCCTTCTGGCTGCGGCTGCGCCACTTCTGCTGGAGCTACCTGGAGTGTCAGCGCTGGCTGGAAAGGCTGGCCCGCCACGATGGCCAGGAGTGGCCGGCGCCGCCGCGCCACAGCTCTCTGACCCGCCACACCGACGGCCTGGAGGCGGCCTACAACGGGGGGCGTACCTTCCTCTGCGTGATGCTGGGCTGCACCTTCTGGATCCACAGCCAGTGGGATGCGGGCGCTGCGGCCCTGACCCTGCTCGCCATCTGCTGCGTGCTCTATTCCGCCACCCCGGCCCCGGCCAAGGGGGCCCAGACCATGCTCAAGGCCATCGTGCTGCTCAGCTTTATCTGCTTCGGGGTCAAGTTCGGGCTGATGATCCGCATCGACGACTTCTGGATCTTCTGCGCCCTGCTGTTCCCCGCTCTCATCACCCTGCAACTGCTGAAATTGCAGCGACCCCAGGGGGCGGCGCTCTGGGGCCAGCTCATCGTGCTGCTCGGCTCCTTCCTCGCCATCACCAATCCGCCGAGCTACGACTACCTCGCCTTCGTCAACAGCAGCCTCGCGCAGGCATTGGGGGTGATGAGTGCCGGACTGGCGTTCCAGCTTCTGAGGCCCAGCTCGGATCGGCGCAAGAGCCGCCGCCTGATGCATCGTCTGCGGCGGGATTTCGTGGACCAGCTGGCCCCGGCCCCGCATCAGAGCGAGGGGGAGTTTGAATCCCGGGTCTATCACGCGGTGAGCCAGCTCAGCCAGAGTCAGGATCAGGGGGCCCGGCTCTGGGTGCTGCGCTGGGGCGTGGTGCTGCTCAATTGCAGCCACATCGTCTGGCAGCTCAGACTTTGGCGCAGCCGGGATCCGGCCCTCTATCTGGTGCGGGACGGCTGTCTGCGCTGCCTGAAAGGCATTCTGACCGAAGGGGGCGTGCAGCACGAGACCCTGGGGCGCACCCTGGCGGAGCTGGACCGCATCAGCCAGGGGCTGGGGGAACATGCAGACCCGGCGGCCCGGGCTCTGGCGGGGCTGGTGTGGCGACTCCACTGCTCCCTCTCCCAGCTTGTGCAGGCCCTGCCCGGGGAACTCGCCTGATCCCGGGCGGGGAGGCCGGAGCCCCTCTGGATCACCCTTTGCGAGCGCCCCATTTGTCCCGGGCCCTCCCAGCGAGTAAGATTCCCCCCAAACGTCAATTCGCAAGGCCCTCCATGTCCACTCAATACAATGCGGATGCCATTGAGGTCCTCAATGGCCTTGAACCGGTGCGTCGCCGCCCCGGCATGTACACCGACACCACCCGGCCCAATCACCTCGGCCAGGAGGTCATCGACAACAGCGTCGACGAGGCGCTGGCGGGTCACGCCCGCAATCTGGAGGTGATCCTGCACGAGGATCAGTCCCTCGAGGTGATCGACGACGGTCGCGGCATGCCGGTGGACATCCACCCGGAGGAAGGGGTCTCCGGCGTGGAGCTGATCCTCTGCAAGCTGCACGCGGGGGGCAAGTTCTCCAACAAGAACTATCAGTTCTCCGGCGGCTTGCACGGGGTGGGGATCTCCGTGGTGAACGCCCTCTCCGATCGGGTCGAGGTGACGGTACGCCGGGACGGCCAGGTCTACGACATCGCCTTCGAGCGTGGCGAGAAAGTGCAGGAGCTGACCATCACAGGCACCTGCGGCCGTCGCAACACCGGCACCCGGGTGCGCTTCTGGCCAGAGGCGCGCTACTTCGATTCGCCGCGCTTCTCGGTCTCCAAGCTCGAGCACCTGCTCAAAGCCAAGGCCGTGCTCTGCCCGGGCCTCACCATCAAGTTCTTCGACAAGAACACCGGCATCAAGCTTGAGTGGTGCTACGAAGACGGCCTCAAGGATTACCTCATCGACGCGGTAAAGCAGTTCACCTGCCTGCCGGAGCAGCCCTTCGTCGGCTCTTTCAGCTCCGAGCAGTCGGCGGTGGACTGGGCCCTGTGCTGGTTGCCGGAAGGGGGCGAGTGCCTCGCCGAATCCTATGTGAACCTCATTCCCACCGCGCTCGGTGGCACCCATGTCAACGGCCTGCGCCAGGGGCTGCTCGACGCCATGCGTGAGTTCTGCGAGTTCCGCAACCTCTTGCCCCGCGGGGTCAAGCTGACCCCGGAAGACATCTGGGATCGCTGCGCCTACATCCTCTCCATCAAGATGCAGGACCCGCAGTTTGCCGGCCAGACCAAGGAGCGACTGTCGTCCCGCCAGAGCTCGGCCTTCGTGTCGGGCGTGGTGAAGGATGCCTTCAGCCTTTACTTGAACAGCAACACCGAGCTGGCCGAACAGCTGGCCGAGCTCTGCATCTCGAGCGCCCAGCGCCGGATGCGCGCCGCCAAGACGGTAGTGCGCAAGAAGATAACCCAGGGCCCGGCCCTGCCCGGCAAGCTGACCGACTGCGGCTGCGCCGATCCCATGCAGGGGGAGCTCTTCCTGGTGGAGGGTGACTCCGCGGGCGGCAGTGCCAAGCAGGCGCGGGATCGCGAGTTTCAGGCCATCATGCCGCTTCGCGGCAAGATCCTGAACACCTGGGAGGTGGAGGCCGGTCAGGTGCTCGCCTCCCAGGAAGTGCACGACATCTCGGTGGCGATCGGGCTCGACCCCGACTCCGACGACCTCAGTGGCCTGCGCTACGGCAAGGTGTGCATCCTCGCGGATGCGGACTCGGACGGTCTGCACATCGCCACCCTGCTCTGCGCCCTCTTTGTGAAGCACTTCCGCACGCTGGTGGAGAAGGGCCATGTCTATGTGGCCATGCCGCCCCTCTATCGTATCGACATCGGCAAGGAGGTCTTCTACGCCCTCGACGAGGACGAGAAGAACGGCGTGCTGCAACGGGTCGAGGCTGAGAAGAAGAAGGGCAAGGTGATGGTGACCCGATTCAAGGGGCTGGGTGAGATGAACCCCAAGCAGTTGCGGGAAACCACCATGGATCCCAACACCCGCCGCCTGGTGCAGCTCACCATGGGCGCGGAAGGAGGGGCAGAAGGGGAAGATGGGGACGAGACCCTGCAACTGATGGACATGCTGCTGGCCAAGAAGCGCGCCGGTGATCGCCGCGAATGGCTGGAAGAGAAGGGCAACCTCGCCATCATCTAAAGCGAGTCGCAAGTACCCCCCCCGGCCCTCCCCTTCGCAAGGGGAGGGGGAGGTTGGGAGGGGGTCTTGTGATTCACCGTCGGCCCCCTGCCGACCCGCATTTCCGGCGTGCCCTCTGAGGGCGTGCCATAGCAAGAGAACAACCTTATGAGTGATGCTATCGAGCTCAGTCTGTTGGATGAAGTAGAGCGCCAACCAGCTCCCGAACCGAAAGAGATAATCACATGAGTGATGCCATCGAGCTCAGTCTGGACGGGGTAGAGCGCCAGCCAATGCGCACCTTTACCGAACAGGCTTACTTGAACTACTCCATGTACGTCATCATGGATCGGGCCCTGCCGCACATCGGCGACGGCCTCAAGCCCGTGCAGCGGCGCATCATCTACGCCATGAGCGAGCTGGGTCTGTCGGCGCTCTCCAAGCACAAGAAGTCCGCCCGTACCGTGGGTGACGTGCTGGGTAAATATCACCCCCACGGCGACAGCGCCTGTTACGAAGCCATGGTGCTGATGGCCCAGCCCTTCTCCTACCGCTACCCGCTGGTGGACGGTCAGGGCAACTGGGGTGCGCCGGACGATCCCAAATCCTTCGCCGCCATGCGTTATACCGAGGCGCGGTTGTCGCGCTTCTCCGAACTGCTGCTCTCCGAGCTCGGCCAGGGCACGGTGGAGTGGACGCCCAACTTCGACGGCACCATGAAAGAGCCCGTGGTGCTGCCCGCCCGCTTGCCGCACATCCTGCTCAACGGGGTGACCGGCATCGCGGTGGGGATGGCGACCGACATCCCGCCCCACAACGCGCGGGAAGTGGCCCACGCCTGCGTGGAGCTTTTGGACAACCCCAATGCCGGCCTGGATGCCCTGATGGCCCATGTGCAGGGGCCGGACTACCCGACCAACGCCGAGATCATCACGCCCCGCGATGACATCCGCAAAATCTACGAAACCGGCAAGGGCTCCATCAAGCAGCGGGCGGTGTGGAGCGAAGAAGATGGCGACATCGTCATCACGGCGCTGCCCCATCAGGCCTCCGGCGCCAAGATCATGGAGCAGATTGCTGCCCAGATGGTGGCGAAAAAGCTGCCGATGGTGACCGACCTGCGCGATGAGTCGGACCACGAAAACCCGACCCGTCTGGTCATTGTGCCGCGCTCCAACCGGGTGGATGTAGAGGGGCTGATGGCCCACCTGTTCGCCACCACGGATCTGGAGAAGAACTACCGGGTCAACCTCAACATCCTGGGTCTGGACAACCGGCCCCAGGTGAAAGACCTCAAGACCATCCTCACCGAGTGGCTGAGTTTTCGCCGTGAGACGGTGCGCCGCCGCCTGCAGTATCGCCTCGACAAGGTGCTGGCTCGCCTGCACATTCTCGAAGGCTTGCTCATCGCCTACCTCAACATCGACGAGGTGATCGAGATCATCCGCACCGAGGAAGAGCCGGGCCGGGTGATGATGGCGCGTTTCAACATCAGCGAGACCCAGGCCGAGGCGATCCTCGAGCTCAAACTGCGCCACCTGGCCAAGCTCGAAGAGTTCAAGCTGCGCGCCGAGCAGAATGAACTGGCCGAAGAGCGCGACAAGCTGGAACTGATCCTGGGTTCCGAGCGCCGTCTCAGCACATTGCTCAAGAAAGAGATCCTGGCGGACGCCGAGAAGTACGGCGACGATCGCCGCACCCCGTTGGTGGAGCGCGCCACCGCCGTGGCCCTGACCGAGAAGGAGCTGACACCGAGCGAGCCGGTGACCGTGATCCTCTCCGACAAGGGCTGGGTGCGCGCCGCCAAGGGCCACGACGTGGACGTGGAGGGCCTCTCCTACAAGGCGGGGGACGGTTATCTGGCCCACGCCCATGGCCGCAGCAACCAGCAGGCGGTGTTCCTCTCCACCCTGGGGAGAACCTACTCGCTGGAGGCCCACACCCTGCCCTCTGCCCGCAGTCAGGGCGAGCCGCTCACCGGTCGCTTCGCGCTGGGGGCCGGTGAAGAGGTGCGCCATCTGGTGATGGGTAACGAGGGCGAGCCGTACCTCGTTTGCTCCGACGCCGGTTACGGCTTCGTCTGCCAATACGATGACCTGACGGCCAAGAACAAGAACGGCAAGGCGCTGCTGACCGTGCCGGAAGGGGGCATCGTCATGGCGCCCCAGAGGATAGGCGCGCCGGACACGGATCTCTGCATGGCCATCTCCAACGAGGGGCGCATGCTGCTGTTCCCGCTCAACACCCTGCCGGTACTCGGCAAGGGCAAGGGCAACAAGCTCATCAGCATCCCCTCTGCTCGCGTGAAGGCGCGGGAGGAGTTTGTGGTGATGGCCGCCGTCATCCCGCAAGGCCAGTCGGTCACCCTGTTTGCCGGCAAGCGCAAGCTCACCCTCAAACCGTCTGACCTTGACTACTACCGTGGCGAGCGCGGCCGCCGTGGCGCCAAGCTGCCCCGCGGTTTGCAGCGCGTGGATCGCATCGAGATTGAAACCGTCGTCGGCGCCGATCCGGTAGCCGGGGAAAATCAGGAAGGGTAAAGGCTAACTACCAACAAAAAGGAGCGATCAGATCGCTCCTTTCTTTTCTAAATCAGGTAACAGGAGATAAAGACAGGTATTCATCTTTTACCCATCCATGAATTCCTCTCTTACTGATATAGGCCCACTTCCCTTCCACTTTATATAGCAAAACAAAATCACCCTTTATAAGTCGTGTCGCTATATATGATGATGTGTTTGGCTTTTCACGAACATTTAATTTCGAGGGGATAACATATCTGACAAGCACATTACCCGACTTCAAGCTTGTCTCTTTTCTTTCATAGACCTTTGATGTGGATGAGGTAGATGGGGCCACCAATTGGTGGCTATACGTGTTTATACGGCATGTTTTACTCCATGAAATACATGAGTTACCGCATGGCTGTCCCTTTTTGCAGTTTTTGGCATGAGCAGGGCTGATCAATAAAATTAACAATGACAGTAATAAAAAAATCCTTTCAGTTGCCACTTTCATTCGCTCCTCAATAAGCGCTCTCATCCTGCATCGCATGACAATTTTAATGACGAAGTATAAAAATAAAGAATTAATATATAAGCACGATATCATAACCAAGGTGAGGTTCATCGTGATCTAAGTCTATTTTATGTCTAGCGTTGAATGGTTCTTGAATACAGAGTTGATAAATATAAGAGAAGTCTAAGTTACATCCCCCTCATTCCCGACCCTTCTCCCGCAAGGGGAGAAGGGAGCCCAGATCGCAGCAATTTTTAAATGGAGTGACAGCTATGGCTACAGGTTGGCAGGCGCTGATCCCCTCTCCCCTTGGGAGAGGGTCAGGGTGAGGGGAGGCCGTAGGTCTGATTAGCGAAGCGTAATCAGACGTTCGCGAAAACAGGCTGCCGCCATGCTGCGGGCACGCCTACGGCTCTCTCTATCCATGGCCAGCCTGTTTATTGCGTGCATCAGGTGCCTGTGTGGCTGCCAAGCAGCATCAGGCTAAACAGCAGCCAGTCGTTGATGATGTGTGAGCCGGTCGATACCCAGATGTTTTTGGTGATGATGTAGCCACTGAGCAGCACGATGCGGGCCGTGCCGATCACCAGAAAACATTGCAGAAAATTCCAGTCATAAGTGGGCAGGTGCAGGGCTCCGAAGATAAGGGCAGTCGATAGCCAGGCGATGAGGATGGCGGACTTGCGGGTCAGGCCGAGCTTCTGGTGACAACACCAGAGGATGGCCAGAAAAGGCAGGATGGAGATCACCTCCTCGCCGAAGAGCTGGGGCGCCGTCTTGAGATAAAAGAGGATGCGCGCCGTATTGGACGCCTCTGCCAGCATGGCGTTGACCGGGTTTGCATTCAGCTGGAACAGGTGCTGCATGGCCATGGCAACGGCGATTGAGACCAGTATGTTGATGCCGGTAATCGCCAGCATCAAGAGACAATCCCGCCGCGTCGGCGTTCGAAACAGTGAGCGCCACCCTTTTCCCGCCACCATGGCGAGCACGGCCAGAGGGATCAGAGGGAACAGGAGGGCGGGCACAAAGCCCCCTGAGGTGGTCTTGAAAAAGTCGATGGGGGCGGAGAGTGCCGCAAACCCCAGGATGACCCCCAGCAGGATGAGTGCCCAGCCACGGGCAGACGGGGTGTGAGGATCCTGGTGATAGAGGGGGAAATCCCCGGCGCTCTTGCGCTCGAGCCCAAGGCGCTCACTGTCATTCAATACCGGCATTGCTGTAGGTTGATGCTCACCCATGGTGATCCTCGAGATGTCTATCCGTTGCTGTGCAGACAACCCTACACCAGAAAGGGGGGAGAGGGGCGCCGCTGGGTACAACACGCCAGGGGAATGGCACCGCCGCCAATTCAGTTGTCGAAGTTCCACTCGATGGGCAGCTCAAGATCGAAGACGAGCTGATCCCCGTCGAGGGTGAAGGCCACGCTGGTCTGGTGCTGGTCGTATTCGTCGATAAGGCGGCAGCTCTCGGAAAAGTTGGATTCGTAGCCGAGGCGGGCAGTGCCGCCGGTGCGAGCCTCGTCGAGTTCCACCCCCAGCACCCGCAGGGGATCCTTCTGGCTGAGCTTGACCCGGCTGTCACCCACATCCACCAGCCGCTCCAGCAGGGGGAAGAAGTCCTGCTTGTTGGCCTCGATGGCCCGGGCGATGACCTGCTCCAGTTCGGTGGCGCTGGCAAGGGCGGGATCCAGCGTGTAGCGGGTCTGGATGCTTTCCTGAGTCATATTGTGTTCCTTGGGGCAATGAACCTGCGTCGGCCATCAGCACGATAGGCGGTGAACAAGGTGTGCCTAGCCATTAAATAAGGTGGTGATTCATTCTGGTGGATAAAACCATCATAAAAAACCGATGAAGGCAGCATGTTGCTTCTCGTCAGGCGGGAATGCGGCCATTGCGCACCAGGGCCCGGCGGATATTTTTGCACATCTTGCCGAAGCGGTTGAGCTCGTCGAAGCTGGGCGGGATGCCGCGATCGATCTGATATTGCCAGTAGCAGAGGTCCGTATCCACCAGCTCCATCAGCTTCTTGGGGCAGCCGATGCAGGTGTTGTCCGGCCCGCATTTGAAGGTATCCGGTTGATAGAGCGGAAATTCCGCCTTCACGGCGTCGATGATCTGCTGCATGGCGGTCATGCGGTCCGGCTTTCTGCTCACGGTCTGGCTCCCCAGCGGCTTGTATGGGGGAGTCATTATATCCCTGACAAAATGTGGGCCAATGACGCTTAGGAGGTAGTCCGACTTGCGTGCACGCCACCGCGCCCCGGATCCTGCGCCTGCTTCCCCCTGGTGGCCTCTTTTGTCTGGCGCCGTTTCGGGTCATGATGAAAGCCCCGAACGAACCACTTTTTGACTGACCCCTTGGAGGTGTGATGAGACCCTGTGCCCTGCTGTTGCTTTTCCCCCTGGTGTGCCAGGCCGAGGCCAGCCCGAGTGAACCCGTGCAGGAAGGTACCCTGGCCAATCAGCAGTTGATCCGGGATGCCATGGTGGGGGTCGCATCCTGGGTGACCACCAAGGGGTGTGATGCGCCGGAGCGCTTCGTGCCAGTGGTGCTCCAACTTCCCGAGGGGGAGCCGGGCAGTCGCCACTGGCAGGAGCGCTGGACGGTGACGGGCTGTGGCAACGACTATCCCGTGGTGATCGATTTTCGGGAGACCGGGATGTAGAGCGCCATGTGGACCATTGCCCGATAGGGTCGGCGCCGCCATCTGCGAGCTGCAAAGATGACAACGCCCGGCAAGCCGGGCGTTGGGACAGGGTGAAGGGGAAAGCCCGTCATCAGAAGTCGTGGTAGAGGGGCCAGCCGAGCAGGGGGTGGCGGATCCCGGCGCGCATCTCCATGTTGTCGAGCTTCTCCGGCGAGGCGCCCTCATTTTGCAACTGCTGGTACTGGCGCACAAACCCCAGGGTATGGAGGAGGTTGGGCACAAAGCCCGGGCTCAGCTCCTGACGCAGGGCGGCGGCCATGTCTGCGGGCAGCGCGCCCAGCATCAGGGTGAGCTGAGCAGCGAGGTAGTCGGTGTCGTACCAGCCCTCGTCGAGCTCAATCTCCCGCGCCAGCTTGCGCTTGAGATCCTGCTTCACCTTGAGGGGGGCGGCGCCACTGCCCTTGCCGCAGAGGATGCGGTAGAGCAGCGCCTCGGCCAGCTTGTCCTCCATGGTGGGGTGGTCGCTCTCGCAGGCGAAGAAGTGCTGGTCGATGAGCTCCATCAGGCGGCTCTTGTTGTGCTCGGTCAGCGCCTTCTCGTACTCCTGCCACCCTTGCCACTCCTCCACATCGGGGGGGCTCGAGATCTTGTCCAAGAGCCGCGCATCCACGTCACCGTAGAGGCTGTTGCCAGCCTGCTTGGGGCTGACGGTGATGAGCATGGACCAGCCCTTCTGGAACGGCTTGATGGGGCCTTCCGGCGCCTGCAACAGGGCCAGTGCCTTGGCCGGATCCCGTTGGGATAGCTCCTGCAGACCGAGGCTCACCACGCCGATGACGTCGTGGGCCGCCTGCTCCAGCAGGTGCATCTTGTACTTGTTGTAGTACTTGTCGGCGAATTTGAGGCTCATCAGCACCGCCTTGCCCTTGATGGCGGCGAGCTGCTGCTGACTCAAGAGTTCGTTGTCGCGGCCAAAGCGCAGCACCTGGGTCAGAAAGGGGCCCTGGTTGGCATCGCGAATGACTAACTGCATGAATGGGCTCCTTAATCCAGAAAGCTGAACATGTCGTCGACGTCGCCGTACTCGTCTTCCTCGACCTTGTTCTTCTCTTTGGCCTGCATCACCAGCTCGGCGGCAAACTTGTTGATGATGCCGTCCCAGGTGGAGTGCTCGTTGCGCAGCAGCGACTTGATGGATTTTTCCACCTCGGGGGCCAGCTCGCGAATGAGCATCAAGAGGCTGCGCGGGTCGTCCAGGGCGTAGTCGTGGCTGTCTTCGGCCTGCTGGCGCTCGCTGTAGCGCAGGGACTCTTCGAGATCTTCCTCTTCGGCGTGCAGCACGTCGCGATAGCCTTCGTCCTCTTCATAGCGATCGCCGCGATAGAACTCGATAAAGGGGATGGCGAGGTAGAAGAGGCCGGCCGGATCCTCGGCCACGCACTCGAGGATCTCCCGCTGCTTGGCTTCGCTCTCCTGGGTGCGGATCAGGTAGTTGAGGAAGTCGAAGGTGTGCTGTTGCAGCTCGTCGGCGTTGTTCTTGATCGCCTCTTCCCAGTAGAGGGGCTGCTGGCAGACGATGTCGCGGATCCGCTCCGGGGTCATCAGCTCGGAGATGATGGAGGGGAAGGAGATGTCGTGCTGGCCGTTAATCTGGGTCAGGGTAACGATATCAATGTTTTCAATCACTTCTGCCAGCTGGTCGTCAGACATGGTCTTGGCGATCAGCTCGAACTTCTCGCTGGCCTGCTTCGGCTCGATAACGGCCAGCTCTTTGATCTCGATGGCGGTAATTTCTATCAGACTGTTGCTCATGCCTTGCCCCAATTAGAAACGGACTTCGTCGTACATATCCTGATCGCCGTCGTCATCACCATAGCGGTCACTGCCGCCGTGGTAGTCGGCGTCGGCATCTTCCCCGTCTTCCTCTTCTTCGTCGCGCAGCTCGTAATCGTCATCACCGCGGTGGCTGCCGCGGGGCAGCGGGTTGTCCAGGAGGAACAGCACGGCGCAGGCTTCCATCAGCTGATCTTCGCTCTGTGCCCGCACCGCCTTGACCAGCGGCAGGATGGCGTTGTTGAAGCCGACGCTCACCTTGAACTCGTCCCAGGAGGGCTGCTCGCCGCTGGCGAGCCACTTGTTCCACTGCGACTTGGCCTTGGGCGGGAACTGCACCCGGCCATAGAGGGCGAGCGGCAGGTATTCGGGCATGAACTCCAGCATGCTCATGTCGGCCAGCAGCAGGGCCTTCATCTGGTCGGTGAACTGCTCGAGCCCCTTGGGGTCATCCTGATCCCGGTAGGATTCGATGTTCTCGCTGGCATCGCTTTGCAGGGCCTTGAGCCGTGCCTGGTCCCATTTTTTTTGCATAGTCGCTCTTCTTGCCTGGTGGCTCAGGGGTAGAACTGGTCCCACATCTCCTGCATGGCAGCAGCGGGATCGGTCACGATGACGTTGTTGAAATCCTTGATAAAGGCGGCCCGCTGTTTCGGATCGGACAGCACTTCATAAGCCTGCTTTACCTGGTGCAGCCTGAGGGCTGCCTGCTCTTTCTCTTCTTCGCTTGCCCCGTGCAGCTTGTCGGGGTGGTACTGGTTCGACAGCCGTCGATAGGCTTTTTTGATGTCGTTTTCACTGGCATTGGACTTGACGCCCAACACCCGGAAGTAGTTGTTCATGACGGATCCTGCCTCACTGGCATGGTGGAATTCATCCTGTGTCGACCTGGTGGCGGAACGTCGGCAAACCAGGCTCGGCAAAAACCGGAGATTTTAACGGAAAGCCGGCGCCTCTGCCATGAAAGTGCGGTCTTTCTGTACGAAAAGAGCGGGCGGTGCGAGATGGCGGCGGGGCTACACTGGCAGAGGGGGGCGGCAGGCCCTGGCGTTGCCCGACCCCCTCTTGTCCGAACCATCCGGATTCTGCCGTCACAAGGAGTCATCGCCATGGTCAAGTCCGCGTTTTTCGTGCTCGCGCTGGCAGGCAGTGCCGCCTCTGCCAGCGACATATTGCCCGCCTCGCCGCTGATGGGGGATGTCACCAGGGCCCAGTTCATGGAGCGCGCCGCCCAGCGCTTCGTCTTGCAGGACAAGAACGGTGACGGCGTGCTGTCGGTTGCCGAGAAAGAGGCCAACCTGGCAAAGCTGGCTGGCGTGATGCAACAGGCTGGCAAGCCGGTCCCGGAGCGGATGAGCCAGCTCAAGCCGTCGCGGGAGACCACCAGGGCCCAGTTCATGGCGCGGCAGGAGGCGCTCTTCTCTCGCCTGGACAAGAACGGTGACGGGGTGATCGGAGAGTCTGAGCGTCTCGACATCAAGGCCAATCTGGAGAAGCGGGCGATGGAGGCCGCCCAATAGGGCGGGTTGTCAGCCCTCTGATGAAAAAGAGCCCGGTAGCGATACCGGGCTCTTTGCATCTCTGGCATGAAGGGGGCTACCAGCTTGCCCAGAGCAGCCGCAACCTGAGCCCCCAGGCGCTGCTCCAGCCGGTGGTGCTGCTCACCAGAGCCCCATCCTTGATGACGAGGAAGGTTGGCGTCACCCCCACCTGCCAGCGGGCGGCCAGATCCCCGGACTCGTCGTTGTGGGTGGGGAAGGTCAGCCCCTTCTTCGCCATCCCGGCGCGCAACTGGTCATCGCTGCCGGAGCGCAGTGCCACCGTCAGCACATTTTCACCCTCCTGCCAGAGCTGCTCCACCGTGGGAGTGGTGAAGCGGCACACCCCGCACCAGCTGGCCCAGTAGTAGACCAGCAGGGGCTTGCCGCGGCTCTGCTCGGTCAGAGTGGTGGTGGTGCCGTCCTGCAGGGTGAAGGGGGCCTCCATGGCCCCCGCCGGCAGCGTGGGGCTGCGCCACAGATCCACCAGGGTGGTGATGACGAGCGCCATCAGCAGCAGCCAGAGCGCCTCCTTGCCCCAGCGGCGCCAGCGGGGGGCCTTTATGCCTGCATCCTCGGCCATGGCTTAGCTCCGCTTGGCCAGCTCGGCTTTCACCAGCTGCTCCAGCTCGTCATAGGGAATGGCACCTGGCACCAGCTGGTTGCCGATAAGGGTCGCCGGGGTGCCTTGCACGCCGAGCAGGGTGCCGATGCGCAGGCTGTTGCGCAGCTCTTCGGTGGCCTTGCCTGCGGGCTTGAGGGTCAGGTTGTCGGTGGCGGCCAGCGCCTTGTTGATGTCCGTCTCGGTCAGCATCCCCTGCTTGCTCATGAGCTTGTCGTGCAGGGGGAGGAAGCGGGCAGGATCCTGTTGCCACAGGGTCAGGCTGTACTGGGCCGCCTTGGCGGAGGTCTGCCCCTTGAAAGGCAGCAGCTTGATCACCAGCCCCAGATCGTCCGGATAGGCCGCGAGCAGCTTGGCGACCGCCGGGTCGAACTGCTTGCAGTAGGGGCAGTTGTAGTCGGTGAACAGCACCAGGGTCAGCTTGGGATGCTTGGCGCCGAGGCGCGGGCTGGTGGGGCTGTTGAACAGCACATCCTGGTTGCCCTTGATGAAGTCACCCATCTGGGCCTGCTGGGTCGCGGCGTTCTGCTTCTCCCAGGATTCGGCTGCCTCGTCGAGGATCCCGGGGTTGGCGATCAGGGTCTCGCGAATGAGCTCCTTGATGCGGGCCTCCTGCTCCGGGGTGAAGGGGGCGGCGTGCAGCGTGGGGGTGCCCAGGGTGGCGGCTACCAGGGCGGTGCAGAGGGTCAGGGTTCGCAGTCTCATGGCATTCTCCTTAGAAATGGGTGGCATCGGCCTGAACGAGGCCGGCCTTGTGCAAGCTGTCGAGCAAGTCGGCCTTGTCCAGCAGGGGAGAGAGGATCTCCCCTTCCGGCAGGCCGGGCCCGTAGATCTGGTTGAAGGGAACGGCGGCGGCGCCACGCTGGCGCAGGAAGGCGGAGATGGCATCGCTCGGCCGGCTCCAGTCGCCGCGCAGGGCCATCACGTCAGGGGCCGACAGGGCGCGCTGCACCTCGTCACGCAGCAGCACGTTGTATTTGTTGGCCTTGCAGGTGACGCACCAGTTGGCGGTCACATCCACGAAGACCCGCTTGTTCTGGGCCAGGGCGTCGGCGATGGCCTGCTCGGAGAGCGGCTGCCAGGTGATGCGATCGACGCTGCCACCCCCTTTCACCGTGAGGGCGCCCCCCAGCAGCAGGGCGCCGCCGATGAGTGCCGAGAGGGAGAGGGCCAACGTGAAACCGCGCAGGCCATAGCGCCAGAGGATGCCCATCAGCAGCACCAGCACCATGGCGGCCATCAGCCAGCCGGTGGCCGTGCTGCCCAGATGGTTGTCAAGCAGGCTCGTCAGCCAGAGGCTGGAGCCCAGCATCATCAGCCCGAGCAGAATACGCAGCCGCCCCATCCAGCGCCCCGGTTTGGGCAGCCAGAGGGCAAGGCGCGGCAGGGCCGCCACCAGCAGCCAGGGCAGGCTCATGCCAAGGCCGAGGGCCGTGAAGATGAGCCAGAGCTGGCCGAGCGGCGCCGCCAGTGCAAAGGCCACCGCGGTGCCGAGGAAGGGGGCGGAGCAGGGGGTCGCGAGCAGGGTGGCGAAACTCCCTTGCAGGAAGTGACCACCGAGCCCCTCGCCGCCGCGTGTGGCGAGGCGAGTGTTGAGATTGCTGGGCAACCTTATCTCGAACAAGCCCAGCAGGTTGGCGCAAAACAGCAGGGTCACCGCCATCATGAAGCCGATGAAACCGGCGCTCTGGAACTGGATCCCCCAGCCGACGGCTCCTTGAGTAGCGCGCAGCAGGCTGCTCATGGCTGCCAGCACCCAGAAGGAGGTGATTATCCCGGCGCTGGCGGCGAGGAACTGTTTGCGCACGCCTCCTTGTTCGCTCTCTTGCTGCTGCAACACGGTGCCGAGTTTCAGGGCCAGCACCGGCAGCACGCAGGGCATCAGGTTGAGGATGAGACCGCCGAGCAGCGCCGCCCCCAGCAGCCAGAGAAGTGGCTGCTCGGGGGCCGGCAGGGCGAGGGGATCGGCGATGGTGGCGCGGGTCTGCCAGGCCTGCTCGCCGCTGGTGAGCAGCAGGCCGAGGGATTGGCCGCGCAAGTCAGGGGCATCCCCCTGCCAGCCGTCGCTGACCGGCACACGGGCGATCAGGGTGGTGCCGCTTACCTCGAGCGCGGGCTTGCCGAACTCGGCCCCCTCCAGCGCATCGATGAAGAGCGCAGGCGTCTGCCACCCCTCGACCCGCTCGGCCCGCAGTTGCAGCTGGTTGTGCTGGTAGCCGAGCTCGACCCGGGTGTCGGCAGGCAGCGTCTGTGGCAGGGTGCTCATGGCCCGGGCCCAGGCGAAGTCAAAGCCAGCCGGCGCTTGCCCATCTGCCGCCAGGGTGAAGGGGTAGTCGGTCAGGATGCAGACGTTGCTGCAGGTGGAGAGGCGCAAGGTGCCCTTGAGCGGCTGCCCGGCCGGGTAGTCCAGGCTCAGGGGGAAGCGTACCTGCTCCTGATAGCCCTGGGTGCTGAGCCCGGCTACCTCGAAGGGGCGCGGCGTGGGCCAGTGCCACTGGAAGTCGCCGACCGGCTCATCCCACAGGATCTGGGGCGCAATGCCCCCTTCACCCGGGCTGTGCCAGTAGGTCTTCCAGCCGGACTCCAGCTGGACATCGAGCAGGATGCGGGTTTGATCCGGGACGCTGCGGTCGGCTTGCAGCCTGACCTTGGCGTGACTGTTCTGGGGGCGGGTGAGCCACCCCGTATCGCTGGCCAATCCGCTGGATTGCCATAGCAGGCTGCCCAGTAGCAGGGCCGCCTTGAAGAGATTCGACATGTGTTGGGTCTCGCAAAAAATGAGTGACAGCAGGCTGAAAAAGCGCGGCTGAACTCATTCCCGCCAGACGCAGAGGGTGAGGTGCAGTCGCCGCTCCGGCGGCGAGACATTGATGGGGGGAGGCAGTGCCGGCGCGCGCCGTGACAGGGGCACCAGCAGGGCAATCACGAAGGCGATGGCGAAGAAGAGTTGCTCCACGCACAGCAGACTGGCGGCGCTCAGCCACTTGCCGTTGAGCTGGCAGCTGTTGGGCTGCACACTGGCGGGCGTACTCTTGTCGGCCTGGTCGTCGGCTGAGGCGAACTGGGGCAGGGTCTGGCAACTCACGGCGTGATCGAGCAGGGCGAGGCGGGCCAGCGGCTGGGCCGCGCAATTGAGCACCAGCAGGCAGACCAGCAGCAGGAGTCGTGTCGCCGCGCGTTGTTGCAAAATCATGCTCGCCCCGTTCATCAAGATGGCCACATCCTAGCGGGCAATGGCGGGTGGGGCAAGCAGGGGTGGCCGGTGGCGTCCGGGGCTGGTCGGTTCTGTCTGGCGAACGCTTGTTCGCTAAAAGGGGGACCAGTATACTGCGCCGAGTCAAATTCCGAGGTGTTCGATGCTCAAACTTGCCCGTGTGCTGCTGCTGGCACTGCTGCTCGTCTTCTGGTTCCTGTTCGGCCTGTTGCTTTGTCTGGTGCGCCCGCGCCACCCGAACAACGTCTATGTCTTCGCCCGCATGTATCATGCGGTCTGCCCGCTGATCGGCCTCAAGGTCCGGGTGACGGTGGCCGACGAGGTCAAATCGGTGGGGCCGGCGGTCTATGTCTGCAATCACCAGAGCAACTACGACATCTTCACCGTGACCGGCGCCGTGCAGCCCGGCGTGGTGGCGGTGGGCAAGAAGAGCCTGTTGTGGCTCCCCTTCTTCGGCCTCATCTTCTGGCTCTCCGGCAACGTGCTGATCGACCGCTCCAACCGCTCCCGCGCCATCGGCACCATCGGCCAGGTGGTGGATCGCATCAAGCATCGCGGCACCTCCATCTGGATGTTCCCGGAGGGGACCCGCTCCCAGGGGCGTGGTCTGCTGCCGTTCAAGGCGGGGGCCTTCCACACTGCCGTCCAGGCCGAGGTGCCCGTGGTGCCCATCGTCTGCTCCAGCTACTTCGGTCAGGTCGATCTCAACCGCTGGGACAACGGCGAGGTGCTGCTGGAGGTGATGGCCCCGGTGTGCAGCAAGGAGCACGGCGCCGCCGGCATCCGCGAGCTCTCCGACACCTGCCGGGAGAAGATGGAAGCCAAGCTGGCGGAGCTGGATGGCAAGCTTGGCCATCGGCCGGCGGCCTGAACCCGGTTGCAGAGAAGAGAGGGAGCCGCTGGCTCCCTTTTTTATTGGTGAAAATCACCATCTTGTTGGTTTTTTTCACCACGCTGTATCCGGTGAACATCCATCGTTAACTTTCATCTAATTGTAAATAAAGGAAAAAACATTCTGGCACGGCTCTTGTAATGTCATGGGAAGAGAGTGACACCCCATCAACAAGGAGCCAGACCATGAGCGTATTCAGCCGCCTGACCGACGTGATCAATGCCAACCTGCACAGCCTGCTCGACAAGAGCGAAGAGCCGGAGAAGATGCTGCGGCTGATGATCGAGGAGATGGAGCAGGTCCAGGTCGAGATGAGAACCCAGGCCGCCCGCGTCATCGCCGAACAGAAACAGCTGGAGCGCCATCAGCAGGCGCTGCGCAACCAGATCCAGGAGTGGGCAGCCAAGGCTGAACTCGCCATCCAGAAGGGCCGCGAAGATCTGGCCCGTGCCGCCCTCACCGAGAAGCTGGCGGAGATGAAGCAGTGCGAGCGGCTGGAAGAGGACAAGGCGCGGGTGGCCGAAGTGCTGGCCCAGCTCACCGCCGACAGCGAGCGACTGGCGGCCAAGCTGACCGAGGCGCGGGAGAAGCAGAAGATGCTGACCCTGCGCGAGCAGACCGCCCACAGCCGCATCCGCGCCCGTGCCCAGGTGGACAACCAGCGCATGCACGAGCTGGTGGCCCGCTTCGACGGCTTCCAGAACCGTGTCGATCAGCTGGAGGCCCAGCTGGAGGCGGCGACCCTGGGGCAGAATCCGTCCCTCGAGGCCCAGTTCCGCGAGCTGGAGCTGAACGACGAGATTGAGCGGGAACTGGCCCGGCTCAAGGGTCAGAAGGTGGAGGCATAACATGACACCCTGGCCCAAGGATCTCGCCCATCGCAAGCTGACCGGGGTCTGCGCCGGTCTTGCCAGAGGGCTGGGGGTGTCCAGAGTGACGGTGCGGGTGGTGGCCCTGCTCGCCCTGATCCTGATGCCGCCGCTGGCCCTGGCGCTCTATCTGGTGGGGGTGCTCGTCATGCCTCCCCGCCGTGAACTTCAACGCTGGCTGGGGTGATCTCCGGATCGTCCCGTCGGCAAGTGCAAGCCCGTGAGGAGCACAACATGCTGGAATTTATCGTCTTGATCCTGGTGCTGATCGGCATGGCGCTGACCGGATTCACCGTGCTGGCCATGCTGCTGGTGAGCGGGGTCTTCGTGCTGTTTGGCGCCCTGGCCGGCATGTTTGCCCTCATCATCAAGCTGGCGCCCTGGTTGCTGGTGGTGCTGGTGGTGTGCTGGCTACTCAGCAACAGGCGCAAGCAGTCGAACACCTACCGTTAAGCCTCCCTGATTTCGCATCCTTCCTTGGCCACTGCTTGCAGTGGCCCTTTTTATGGGGGCGACACAGGGTCGCTGTGCGGGGTGGCAAGCCAGGAAAGGCTCCAGCCGTGCCACAGCGCCGGCTCGTGCACCAGGCGCTCCTTGAATGCCTTGCTCTGCTGCTTGAGGCGGTACTCGAGGCGCAGCGCCTCGCGTTTGCCGGGGACCTCCTGCTGCCATACCAGGGAGAGGGGGCCCTTGCCGCGCAGGGCTCTGGCCCCCTTGCCGCTCTGGTGCTGACGCAGTCGCCGCTCGGGATCCGTGCTGATCCCCGCATAGAGTGCCCCGGCGCCGGTGCGCACCAGATAGACAAACCAGCGGGAGGGAGTGGTGGTGGCGAGGGTCACGAGGTGCGCCACCTGGCCCGCTGGCGCCCAAGCCGGTGCAGGGGCAGCAGGCTCACCAGCAGGCCGGCCCAGACGAAGGCAAAGCCCACGGATTTCACCGGATCCGGGATCTCGCCAAACCAGAAGAGGGCGAGCAGGAAGGCGAGGCTCGGCTCTATGTATTGCAACAGCCCCACCGTGCTCATGGGCGTGCGCGCCACCGCATAGCAGAACAGCCCCACCGGCAGCAGGGTGGCGGGGGCACTGCCCATCAGCAGCAGTCGCTCGGTCCAGTCACCGGCCATAAACTGGCTGGTGCCCTGCAAGGTCAGCCAGCCGATGATGAGAAGGGCGACGGGCAACTGCACCAGGGACTCCAGATAGAGGCTGGTTCCGGCGTCCAGTCTCACCTTTTTCTTGATGAGGCCGTAGAGGGCGAAGTTGGCCCCCATCACGAGGGAAAACCAGGGCAGCTCGCCGTAGGAGAAGAGCATGTAGGCGAGCCCCGCCAGGGCGAGCGCCACCGCCAGGTGTTTTTGCGGGGTGAGCTTCTCTTTGAGGAAGAGCACCGCAAAGGCGATGTTGAACAGCGGGGTCATGAAGAAGGCGAGGCTGGTGGCCAGCACCTGGCCCGTGGTCAGGCACCAGGTGAACATGCACCAGCTGATGGACATCACGGGGCCCGCCAGCAGCACAAGGCCGAGCTGCCGGGGATCGCCGCGCAGGGCCCCCCAGGGTACCCGATGGCCGAGGAGCAGAAGCAGGCCTCCCAGCAGCACCACGGACCAGAGCACCCGGTGGGAGAGCAGTTCCCACATGTTGATCTCGGGCATGAACTGGTAATAGAGGGGCAGCATGCCCCACAGCACGAATGAGAGGGCCGCGCTGCCGGTGCCCATCCAGTTCTTCATCTCTCTCCGTTTATTAAACTAAACAATGGCGGCTGCATGATAAGTATCCGCCGCTCCTTTCACAAGCGGGAGCGGGGAGAAAACTCTGGTACTATCGGGCCCATGAACCGACTCGATCCCCTGTTTGAACAGATCCGGGCCTGCCGCCTGTGCGAGGCCCACCTGCCGCTCGGCCCAAGGCCGGTGATCCGCGGCAACGAGCGCGCCCGTCTGCTCATCATCGGCCAGGCCCCCGGCACCCGGGTACACGCCAGCGGCATCCCCTGGGACGATCCCTCCGGCGATCGGCTGCGCTTGTGGCTCGGGGTGGACAAGGCCACCTTTTACGATGAATCCCGCATCGCCATCATGCCCATGGGGCTCTGTTACCCCGGCAGGGGCAAGTCGGGGGATCTGCCGCCGCGCCCGGAATGTGCCCCCACCTGGCACGACAAGGTACTGATGCTGCTGCCCAACATCGAGCTGACCCTGCTCATCGGCCAGTATGCGCAGGCTTACTACCTGAGGGCGGCGGCGAAAGGATCGCTCACCGAGACGGTGCGACACTGGGCGGACTATGGCCTGGCCTGGTTGCCGCTGCCGCACCCGTCCCCGCGCAACACCCTCTGGCTCAGGAAGAACCCCTGGTTCGAGCAGGCGGTGATCCCCCATCTGCAGCAGAGGGTCGCCCCCCTGCTTGACCCGGCAGGCTAGAGCGCCGGCTCGGCCTGGGTCTTGGGCTTGCTGCGGGCCATGGCGACCAGCGGCAGTAGGATGCACAGGCACCCCAGCAGCAGCGGCAGCCCTGGCTGTTCGTCAAACAGCCAGACCCCGATGGCGACCGCCATCAGCAGCCCGGTGTACTCCGCCGAGGCGATCTTGCTCGCCTCCGCCTTGCGATAGGCCATCACGCACAATCCTGCATAGACCATGATGAGCGCCGAGGAGCCGAAGGCGGGCCACCACATCTGCCATTGCCACTCGCCCCCTTCCCACCAGGCCAGCGCCAGGATGAAGGGCATGCTCAGCACATTGGTGAAAAACAGGGTCTGGGCGATGGGCTGCTGGAGCGGGATGCGCTTGATCAGCAGGTTGTTGACCGCCAGGGAGAGCGCCACCCCGAGCGCCGCCAGGGCGGCCCAGTTTACCTCGGTCGGGCGCAGCACGATGAGCACTCCGACGAAGCCGAGCAGCGCCGTCAGCACCTTCTGGCGCGAGAGTGCCTCCCCCGCCAGCCAGACCGCGAGCGGCACCATCAGCAGCGGGGCGGCATAGAAGAGGGCGTTGGCGGTGGCGAGCGGCAGCCGGGTGAGGGCGACCACCATCAGGCAGACGCCGACGGCCCAGATGTGGGCCCGCAGCAGGTGCCACTTGAGGGCTACCGGCGGGTTGCGCCGCCAGGACCAGAGCAGCCAGGGGGCGAGCAGCAGGGCTGCGGAGAGCTGGCGGAAAAAGACAAACTGGAAAATGGGCTGGTCTGGCTCCAGCACCTTGACCAGGGCATCGGAGAAGACCGCCACCATGTTGCCGAGCACCAGATAGAGGATGCCTATCCCGACTGCATTCATACCACCTCCAGATTCAGATGAGGGGAGGGTAGCCCGCGGCCTGTTATCCAGTAAAATGATAAAAAATCATCACGCATGAGAAATTTGGATAATGAAGCTGCCCCCCCTGCGCGCCGTTCAATATTTCGAGGTGGTTGCCCGCCTGCTGAGTTTTTCCCGCGCCGCCCTGGAGCTCAATGTCAGCCAGAGTGCGGTCAGTCACCAGATCCGTCTGCTGGAGGATTTTCTGGGGGAGCGGCTGCTGCTGCGCCAGGGGCGGCTGCTCTCCCTGACGCCCCTGGGGGAGATCTATTTCGAGGGGATCGCCGCCGGGCTGGTCCAGATTGCCCAGAGCAGCGAGCAGTTGCGCGGTGGAGGCGAGATGCGGGTGCGGCTCGCGGTCTACAGCTCCTTTGCGGTGAAGTGGCTGATCCCTCGCCTGGCCGGGCTGCGTCAGCTCTATCCCGAGCTGGATCTCAGCCTGGAGATGGTGGCGGAAGATCCCGAGCTCTCCGACAGGGTGGCGGACGGTTTCATCACCGTCTCCCCCGAAGGGCCGGGCTACATGCACGATCTGCTCTATCGGGAGCGGCTGATGCCGGTATGCAGTCGCCGGATGTGGCAGCAGGTGGAAGGGGAGTGGCCCGCCACCTTGTGGCAGTTGCCGCTGCTCTCCATCCAGGCTATCTACCGCGAGAAGGGGGAAGATTGGCGGCGCTGGGCCGAAATGGGGGGGCTGACCATTCCCCCCGAGGCGAGAGTGCACCATTTCAGCCATATCCTGCTCGCGCTGGAGGCGGCGAACTGGGACCAGGGAATGGCGCTCATCAATGACTACATGTTGCAGCCGGAGGATCCGCGTCTGGTGCGGCTGCCCCTGCACGCCCTCGAGACCGGCGACAACTTCTATTTCGTCTTCAAGCGCTCGCGTGCCCATGAACCCGCCATCAGCCGGTTGCGTCAGTGGCTGTGGCAGGAGTCGCAGGCGAGCCTGAGACCCGGGGAAAACGAGCCTCTCAGGCGTGTCTGAACGGGCTGGGGGCCCTATGCAGAATGGACGGCGCAGCCCACGACGAAGGTGTCTGATTCGGGAGGCCTGATGGCACTGGCGAGACCAGGGCCATCAGGAGCGGGTCAGGTGCGCTTGAACTGGCTCAGTACAAAGAGGGTGGTGGCGCAGACTACGACCGAGGGACCGGCCGGGGTGTCCTGATACCAGGAGAGGGCAAGGCCCCCCAGCACGGCGAGACAGCCTGTCAGGGCGGCAAAGCCGGCCATCTGCTCCGGGGTCTGGCTGAAGCGCCGGGCGGTGGCGGCGGGAATGATCAGCAAGGAGGTGATGATGAGCGCCCCGACGAACTTCATGGCCACGGCGATGACCAGGCCTATCAGCAGCATCAGCACGCAGCGCAGCACATCTACCCGCACCCCTTCCACCCGGGCCAGCTCTTCCGAGATGGTCATGGAGAGCAGGGGATCCCAGAGCCGCCACAGGGTGAACAGTACCAGGGCGCCGCCGCCGTAGATCCAGAGCAGGTCCATGGGCTGCACCGAGAGCAGGTCGCCAAACAGGTAGGCCATCAGATCCACCCGCACGTTGTCCATGAAGCTCAGGGTGACCAGACCCAGCGACAGGGCGCTGTGGGCCAGGATGCCGAGCAGGGTGTCGGTGGCCACCTGCTGGTTGCGGCTCATGATGACCAGCAGCATCGCCATGGCGAGGCAGCAGACCACGACCGCCAGGGTGAGGTCCACCTGCAGCAGGATGCCGAGGGCGATGCCGAAGAGGCAGGCATGGGAGAGGGTGTCGCCAAAATAGGCCATCTTGCGCCACACCACGAAGCTGCCAAGCGGCCCGGCCAGCAGGGCGATGCCGAGTCCGGCCGCGAGGGCGTATAACAGAAAGCTGTCCACGTGAAGATCCTAGTTGTTGCGAGAGGGCAGGCGGATGACGGGAGCCTGCGGTTCATGATGATGGTGTTCGCCATCGCAGTGGTGATGGTGGGTATAGACCGCCAGCACCTCCCGCTCCGGTCGCCCGAACAGGCGGGCAAATTCCGGGTGGCGGGCCACGCTCTGTGGCTCGCCGTGGCAGCAGACGTGGCGATTGAGGCAGATCACCTCGTGAGTGCTGGCCATCACCAGGTGCAGATCGTGGGAGACCATCAGCACGGCGCAGTGGAACTCGGCGGCCAGCTGGCTGATGAGGGCATAGAGCTCGATCTGGCCCGTGATATCTACCCCTTGCACCGGTTCGTCCAGCACCAGCAGCTCGGGTTTGACCAGCAGGGCGCGGGCCAGCAGTACCCGCTGCATCTCGCCACCGGAGAGCTTCTGCATCCGGTTGTCCAAGAGCTCCTGCGCACCGACCCGATTGAGCGCCTCCTCGATGGAGAGGCGGCTGTTCTTGCCAAGTTGCAGGAAGCGGCGCACCGTCAGGGGGAGGGTGGGGTCCAGATAGAGGCGCTGGGGTACATAGCCGACTCGCAGATCGCGGCGGCGGATGATGTCCCCCGAATCTGGGCGGAGCAAGCCCAGCACCAGCTTGCTCAGAGTGCTCTTGCCCGCCCCGTTGGGGCCGACCAGGGTGGTGATTTTGCCTTTGTTCAGGGTAAAGGAGACCTTGTCGAGCACGAGTCGTCCGTCAAATGAGAGACAGACCTCTTTCAGCTCCACCAGTTGGGTCATGACAGCTCCGGGGTTTACAGCCTGTGAGAGTTATAATATAACAGCGACGTTGGTTTGTTATATTATCACACACATATTCCCTGACGAGACCTCTATGCGAATTCTTGCTCTGATCACTGCCCTGATGGCGGTGAGTCTGCCTGTCCGTGCCCTCGAGGTGCTGACCACCATCAAACCCCTGGGCTTCATCGCGGCGGCGATCACCGATGGCGTGAGCGAGCCCGGGGTGCTGCTGCCCACCGGCGCGTCGCCCCACGATTTTTCCCTGCGCCCTTCCGATATTCGCAGCATCAACGAGGCCGATCTGGTTGTGTGGGTCGGTCCCGAGCTGGAAGGCTTCATGGCCAAACCCCTTGCCCGGCATCCTCATGTATTGACCCTGACCCAGGTTCCCGGCATGCCGCTGTACAACTATGCGACCCAGGGGGAGCATGACGAGCATCACCATGATGACAAGGATCATGACCATGCCGCCCACGACCACGGCTCGCACGACGAGGGCCATGAAGGGCACCACCACGAAGGGGTGGATCCACACATCTGGCTGGGTCCAACCCAGGCCAAGGTGATTGCCAAGGCGATTGCGACCGAACTGGGCAAGCTGGATCCTGCCAACCAGGCGCGCTATGCCGCCAATCTCGCGGCCTTCGAGGGCAAGGTTGACGCCCTGGACAAGGTGATCGCCGTGCAGATGAAGGCGGTGGATCAGAAGGGCTACTTCGTGTTCCACGAAGCCTATGGATACTGGGAGCGCCACTACGGCATGAGCTCCAAGGGACACTTCACCGTGAGCCCGGAGCGTCGCCCGGGAGCCAAGACGCTGATTGACATCCGCAAGGCGCTGGAAGAGAAAAAGGCGAGCTGCATCTACGCCGAGCCGCAGTTCTCCCCGGCGGTGATCGAGTCGGTTGCCCGCAATACCGGGGCCAAGGTGCTGCTGCTGGACGAAGTCGGCGAGCAGGTGCCGCTCGGTCCGGACGGTTATCCGCAATTCATGCAGCAGTTGGCGGATGCCTTCGCCCAGTGCCGCTAGGCCTTGCCCGACATTGACGATAGAGGCGGCGCGGCCAACTATACTGACCTCCAGCATCTGATATGGAGTGTCAGTCATGAAATGGTTGCTCGTCTCTGCCTGCACGCTGACCCTGCTGGGATCCGGCATACAGGCATCCGGTCTTTCCGAACACATCGCCAGCCCGGAACTCAGGGCAAAAATGCAGGCGGTCTATGGCGCCAGAGCGATCCAGCGGTCCGAGGCCTTCTCTCGTCTGCTGACGCCAAGGGCCGGAACGACGGACCAGCAGAAGCTGGAGCTGGTGAACAACTACTTCAACAACCTGACCTACAGCGAGGATCCCAGACTGTGGGGGGATGATGATTATTGGGCCAATCCGCTGGAGTTCATCGGGGCGAGAGGAGGGGATTGCGAGGACTACAGCATCGCCAAGTACTACACCCTGATGGAGCTGGGGGTCGACGAGAAGAAGCTGCGGCTGGCCTATGTGAAGGCAATTCGTTACAACCAGTTCCACATGGTGACGTTGTACTTCCCGACCATCAAGTCAGATCCCCTGGTGCTGGACAACATCAATGGCCGCATCCTGCCGGGGAGCAAGCGCAATGATCTGCAGCCGGTTTACAGTTTCGATGCCAAAAGCATCTGGATCATGAAATCCCGTCGCGAGGGAACCTTGGCGGGGAGTGCCGATCGCCTGGCCCAGTGGACCTCGATGCAGAGCCGCTTCTCCAGCGAGCATCTGCGCTCCCCCCGTCGCCAGCTATAACTTGCCCGCCGCCTTCAACTCCTCGAAATATTTTCCCGCGCCCGGATGCTGTTCGACACTCAGCACCGGGCCTATCTTGTTGCGCGCCTTGTGAAACAGGTTCGCATAGCCATAGGTCTGTTCGTTGAAACTGGTTTGCTGGCTCAGCATGGCCCGGGTCAGCCGATAGACCTCCTCATCCGGGGTGGCGGCATTGGTCACCAGGGTGGCCGCGATGGCGAAGGTCGGGGTTGCCTTGAGGTTGCCCGGGTAGATGCGTGCCGGCACCTGGCTGCGCTGATAATACCTGACCCCCTTGAGCAGCTGGTCCCTGACGGGCCCCTCGATCGCCAGGAAGCGCACGTCGCAGCGCTTGGCGGTGTCGAGCACGATACGGTTGGGATGACCCATGACGAGGCCATAGGCATCGATCTGTTTACTGCACAGTGCTTCGGAGAGATTGGCGACGCTCTTCAAATCAAGATCCTGCTCCTTTGCACCCAAAACATTGAACAGGGCCAATGCCGTTTGACGAGTCCCTGAACTCTTCAGGCCCATGTCGATGGGGGCCAGCTTGAGCTGCTCCAGGGTGGTGATATCCCCATCGGCTCGCACCACTATGGTGAAAGGTTCGGCGTGGGTGGCAAAGAGCGCCCTCAGCTCGCGTTGTGGTTGGGCAACGAAAGGCCCCGTGCCCTGGCTGGCCTGATAGAGCCAGTCTGACTGAACGAGGGCATAGGAGACCTCTCCCGCTTTCAGCTGGCGGAGATTTTCGATAGACCCGGAGCTGGCCTGCAGTTTGCAGGGCATCGTGGGGTCACTTTTTTTGGCCAGTCTGCAGAACTCCTTGATGACCTGGTAATAGATGCCTTGCTCCCCCCCGGTGCCTATGGTCATGGTGGTCGCGTACAGGGTCGGTTGCCACAGCAGGGCAAGCAGCAGCAGCGGGATCCTCATGATGCATTCTCCTGAGTGGCATAACCATCGATGCCCCAACTGCGCAGCATGTCCACATCGCTCACGTCGCCGGCTTCCGCCAGCAAGGTGTAGCCGGAAGCATGGAGGCATTGGGAAAGCAGGTTCCAATAAAGGGGGGACTGGGTGAGCTGGCAACTGATGAAGACGGGTCTGATGGGGTCGAGTCTGGCCAGATTGTCGTTGTTCATCGGGATGTTGCTGAAGGCCAGCTCAATCCCCTGGGACTGGAGTGCAGTCAGTCGCTCCTCGGCCAGGGGGGGGAAGATAGCCAGATCCCAGCGCCAGTCCAGCGTCTTGCCACGAGCGCTGGCCAGCACGGGGGCAAACTGCGCCCAGTCTGGATGGCCGAGCAGGCTGAGAGGTAGCTGGAGCCCTTCCGCCTTCTGGGTCAGCCAGTCGTTGAGCAGCGCCCGAATTTCATCCGGCGAGCTGTCCGTGGTGGGGGGGTGCTTGGGTAACAGGCGGCTGTAGAGCCTGATACTCCCCTGAGTGGAGAAGAAATGCTGCTGATAGGTGTTGCCATCGGTGTCGACCAGACCAATTAGCTTCTGGTGGGTCGGGAGGGCGTCGTGCTTGCCAAGCTGGGTGATCTTCAGCCGCTGTTGCAGCAGGTCCCGTTTGCGTTCGGAGACCAGCTGGTTGATGGAGACGACGACTTCCTGCAATTCGCGAAGCCACGGGGTTGGCAGGTTGCCGCTGAACTGGCGTTTGCGGATCCGGGTTAGCTGCAGACTGACTTGTTCGAGGGGGTGCATCAGGCGGCGGCACACCCAGGTGATCACCAGGCTGAACACCAGCAGGCCGACGAGCAACGCGAGCCCGGTACGACTGATGGCGTTCCACAGATGCTGGTAGGCGTAACCCTTGTGCCCCTCGAGCGTGAGGGTACCGAGAATACGCCAGCCGTCGGTCAACTCCTGCTCAATTTTGACCGGCGGCATGTCGATAACAGAGGGGAGCCAGCCTGGAATATTTTGCTGTGCGGTGTGGAACACCTTCTGGAACAGCACCTGGCCATCCGGATCCAGCAGGACGACGGAGTTGACGAAACCTCCGTCGAACATGGCGTTCACTATGGTCTCGGCAAGGACCTTGTCATCGTTGAGCAAGGTACCCTGCAGCACCAGCCCCAGCGCGGTGATGGCGGTTTCAAGGTTGGCCGACATCTGGTCGAGAATAGACTGTCGTACCGTGGTGATCTCCAGCACGAGCAGCAGCGCGGCGCCGATGGTGAAGAGGATCAGAATGATTACATTTAACAATTTTGCCAATGACATACCCACTCCATGGAGATGTTTTTGCAACATTTTCTGGGCCGGAGAGCACCACAACCGGACTTGGTTCTTAAAAATAGAAAAAAATGGCTGAAAATGACGATCATTTCTGCCCATGCTGGAAGGTTATGCATAAAATGTGAGTTTCGTGCATGGAGCTATGAACTTTTTGTAAGTATTTAGGTCTAAAAGCCAGATATTCGGTTTTCATAATAAAAACTCATAAAAACAGACCCACAACCACCACCCTTAGATCTAATAACAGGATAGCGGATGAAACGTCTCCGTCCCTTGGTAGCCCAGGCTGCCAATTGGGAACCCCCGGTTCCCCGCAAGCATTTCTATGCCATGCTATTGCTCACGGCCATGACGCTGTCAGCGGTAGCCGTATTGCCAGCTCCAGGTGACATCCTGGAGCGGCCACTGCGTCTGGAGTTGCCGATCGCCACCACGGGCACAGCAACCAACGAAGACAACACCGACTTCAACGACATCCCGGATCACGAGCTGGTCGAGTCAGCTGCTCCCGAAGACGACATCCCGGCGGATGCCACGCCTCAATGGCAGGATTACCGGGTACGCAACGGCGAGAACCTGACCACCATCTTCAACAACCTGGGGCTGTCCACCACCACCCTCTACAAGGTGTTGGATGCGGATGCCAAGAACAACCTGGCGCGTCTTAAACCCGGTCAGACCATCGAGTTGCTGATCGATCAGGACAACATTCTGCAGCAGTTGAAGATCCGCCTGAACATCAAGCAGACCCTGGTGCTGGAGCGTACCGACGACACCTATAGCGCCAACATGCTCAATGAAGAGGTGGAGTGGCAACAGAAGAGCTATGACGGTGTCATCAACGGCAGCTTCTACGTCAGCGCCCGCAATGCCGGGATCCCGGCCAACCACATCCAGAAGATTGCCAACCTGTTCCAGTGGCGCCTCAACTTCGCCAAGGATTTGAAAAAAGGTGACAAGTTCAAGGTGCTGGTCCGCCAGGAGACGGTCGAGGGCAAGAGTACGGGCAATACCCAGTTGCTGGGGGTCGAGGTGTTCAGCCAGGGCAAGGCCGTGTCAGCCTGGTTGTCGGAAGATGGCAACTATTATGACGGTCAGGCAAACAGCCTGGAGCGCGGCTTCCGCCGTTATCCGACTCACAGCCGTTACCGGGTCAGCTCCAGTTTCAACCCGAATCGCCGTCATCCCATTACCGGGCAGGTCCGGCCCCATGAGGGGACCGACTTTGCCCTGCCAGTAGGCACGCCCATCATGGCGACCGGTGACGGTGTGGTCCTCAAGGCAACCAGCCACCCGCTGGCAGGCACCTATGTCGTGATCAAGCACGGTCGTACCCTGATGACCCGTTACCTGCACCTGAGCAAGCTGCTGGTGAAACCCGGGCAGAAGGTGAAAATGGGCGACAAGATAGCCCTCTCCGGCAACACGGGCCGTTCCACCGGTGCTCACCTGCACTACGAAGTACGCATCAACAACCGGCCGGTGGATCCCATGAAGATCAAGCTGCCGATGGCGGAGCCGCTCTCCGGCAAGGACAAGCGTCAGTTCCTCGCCAAGGTGAAGAGCTACCGCAAAGAGATGGAAGCGGGCTGAACGGCTCCCTCCTGACGAAAAAGGCCCCGCCAACTGGCGGGGCCTTTTCATTGCAGAACGGCTTCAATAACCCTTGTCAAAGTCGATCCGGCCGTCCAGCTGCTGACCGTCGATGAAGCGGATGTAGTTGCGGATGAAGATCTGGGCCACATCTTCCGGGAAGCTGTAGGCGCTGTTGTGGGGCGTCACGATGAGATTGGGCTGGTGCCAGAGCGGGCTGTCAGCGGGCAGGGGTTCCTGCTCGAACACATCGAGCACCGCCATGGCGGGTTTGCCGGCTTGCAGTGCCGCCAGCAGCTCCCCCTCATGGACGGCATTGCCCCTGCCGACGTTGAAGAAGATGGCGCCCGGTTTGCAGTGGCTGAAGCGTTCGGCGGTGAAGAGATGGCGTGTCTCGCGGGTGGCGGGCAGCACGCTGACGATGACATCGGCTTGGGCCAGCATCTTGTTGAGTGCCGGCAACTGGTACACCTGATCGAACCCGGCACGTTCACGGCCACTGTGGCTGATGCCGAGCACCCTCATGCCAAAATGTTTGCCGGTGTGGGCGATATGCTGCCCTATGCTACCGGTGCCGAGCAGTAGCAGCGTCTTTCCCTTCAAGCCCTGATAGGGATGGCTTTGCCAGACGCCCTGTTGCTGCTGCTCGCGATAGAGTGGCAACTGGCGGGTCAGGCTGAGCAGATGGCCGAACACATACTCGCTCATCAAGGGGCCGAAGATGCCGCGGACATTGGTGAGCAGGTAGTCGCGGCGGCAACTGGCGTCCAGCAGCACGTCGACCCCGGCATAAGTCGACTGGAGCCAGCTGAGCTTGCCGGCCTTGGCCAGCAGCGGCTTGGCCCGGGCAGGCTCGGCCATCAGGATATGAGCGTCACCGATAAGCTGTTCGGCCTCGGCCTGATTGTCGGCCCGAAGAATGTGCAGATGGGGAAGATGGGCCGCCTTGAGCAGGCGTTCATAGTGGCTGTTGTCCTGACTCAACAGCAGCAGGGTACGTTGGCTCATACTCTTGTTCCTTATCGTGTTTATGGCAAGGCGAGAGGGATGCTGTCTCCATCTTACCCCAGTTGATCGGGCAAGATAGTCGAGCAGGGCGCTTTTTCATTTTTAGACGGGGCCCTCGTGGGCTACAATCTGCCCCACATTTTGCAAAGGATCCGACTCCAGTGTTTGGTGACAAGTTTTATAAGCGACTGGCCGAGCTGCAGCCCTGGCAGCAAACCGTCTATACCCTGGCGCTGGCAGAGCGCATGTACCCCAACTATGTGCTCTTTACCCAGGCCTCCGGTTTCGGGGATGCGAGGGCATTCCGTCACGCGCTGGATCAGATGTGGAACTACCTGACGGTCAAGGGATCCCGCGTCAATCTTGGTGCCATTCTGGAAGCGTTTGAAGTCTACATTCCCGATCCCCGCAAGTTTGAATCCTACGGCGCCTATCCGGCACTGGACGCCTGCGTGGCGCTGGGTTGTGCCTACAACTCGGTGATCTGCCGGGTGGGGGAAGAGGCCAACGACGCCAGCCATGCGTCTGTCGGCACGGTCGCCGGCTTCATCGAGATGCTGGAAGAGCGGGATCTCAGCGATGATGAGCTCTATGAGCACGAGTACATGGAAGCGGAGCTGGAGTTCCAGGTCGAACTGCTCAAACGGGTGGCCCATGAACGGGACAGCGACCGCATCCTTGCCATCCGCGCCTTCGCGGCCCAGGACGGCGTCTCCAACATCGGCATCAGCCTGGAGGCGTAACGCCATCGCGTACTGCCCATAAAAAAAGCTCCCGGTCGGGAGCTTTTTTTATGGCTGCGGTTCAGGCCCGCTCTTCGGTCAGGGGGCTGACACTCAGCACGGGGGCGGCATCGATGCCGTCGGCATTCATCATGGCGGAGATGCGTTGCAGGGAAGAGAGCAACAACCCCTGTTCCCAGTTTTCCAGCGCCTGAAAGCGTTGAATGAAACTCTCCTGCAAGGGGGTCGGAGCCTGGGCAAGCAGGGCGCGTCCCGCGTCAGTGAGCGTCGCATGCACCTTGCGTTTGTCGGTTTCGCTGCGAATGCGCTGTACCAGTTGGCGGCTCTCCAGTCGGTCCATGATGGTGGTCGCGGTGGCCTGGCTCATGTTGGTGTGATCCGCCAACTGGCGCATGGAGATCTGGCCAAGCTCGTCGATCCCCTTGAGCAGCAGGAGCTGGGGCGAGGTCAGGCCGGCCTCCTTGATCAAGCGCTTGGAGTGCATGTCGATGGCACGGATGATCTGGCGCAGGGCGATCAGCACTTCATCATGTTTTTCCATGGGGTCTGGGTCATCGCAGGGCTGTGGAGAGGCGCGAAATTCTCCGCCTAATCCATAACAAGGTCAATATGGTTTTTGATGTAATGATTTCAGCTCTAATGAATATTGTGTTAGGTTATCGGACAATTGCCCCAGTCCAACCCGATATTTGAGGAGTGAAATCATGCATGACGACCTGGATATCAAGTCCCTGGTTGCCGACCTGCGTGTGGTCAGAGTTCGCTATGAACTGCCGGATACCGCGGCGTTTGTGCGTTATCAACCTGCCTATGACGAGGACCCCAACAACCTCAAGGTACACCACTACGATGGTGAGCTGCCGCTCTCTTGCAGCAACACAGGTTCTTTTAGTCTAAAGGAGTTGGTCAATGAGTTGCGCTATGCCTATGTGCTGGTTCACCTCTTCCCTGACGAGAGTGCCATGAACTTTTATCTGGCGGGTCTGGACAATGGGCTGGCACAGCTGGAGTTCATCGGTGGCTCCTATGACTTCAACCGCCTCTGGATCACCAGCGGTGTCTCCAATCTGGGGGTGCCCATGGCTATCTTCCTTGGCAAACGCCACGCAGTGAACGGTCAGCCGTCGGTGACCCTGGTGGATCACCGTGAGCAGGTGGCAGGTCGTCTGGCCTATCGCGCCATCGGCGGTGCCGGCGATCACGTGGGTGAAGACTTTTTCAACAACGACTAAGGAGGCCCGATGCGAGCAACCAAAGGGCTTTTGAAAGGCCTCAATCCCACCATGGCCATGACGGCCCTCACCGTCGTGACCCTCTTCCTGCTGTTCGGCGTCTTTGATCCGGATACCGCGGGCACCTGGTTTACCGGGGCCAAGGACACCATCATTGCTGGCTTCAAGTGGTATTACATCCTGGTGGTCGCCCTGTTCCTGTTCTTCGCCGTCTACTTGATGTTCAGCCGCTTTGGCAGCATCCGGCTGGGCGACGACGACCAGGTACCGGAGTTTGGCTACTTTGCCTGGTTCTCCATGCTGTTCAGCGCAGGCATGGGCATAGGCCTGGTGTTCTGGAGCATCGCCGAGCCCATGTATCACCTGCAGGGCAACCCCTTCATCACCGAAGGCATGACGCCGGAAGCGGCCCAGATCGCCATGCGCCTCACCTTCTTCCACTGGGGTCTGCACCCCTGGGCCATCTATGTGATCGTCGGCCTGTCGCTGGCCTTCTTCAGCTACCGGCGCAAGTTGCCGCTGGCCATCCGCTCCGTGCTCTATCCCATTCTTGGCGATCGCATCTACGGCTTCTGGGGCCATGCCGCCGACGTGCTGGCGGTGTTCGGTACCGTGTTCGGGGTGGCGACCTCCCTTGGGCTGGGAGTTTCCCAGATGAACACCGGCCTCAATCAGATGTTCGGCATGGGCGTGTCACAAGCGAACCAGCTCTGGCTCATCGGTGGCATCAGCCTGATTGCCACCCTGTCGGCCATCTCCGGCGTCGGGCGCGGGGTGAAGATCCTCTCCGAACTCAATATCTGGCTGAGCGTGTTCGTGCTGGGCCTCTTCCTGGTGCTGGGGCCAACCACCTACATCCTCAACGCCTATGTGCAGAACATCGGTGATTACCTGCAGAACATCGTCAAGCTGAGCTTCTGGACCAATACGGAAGCCAACGGCACCTCGGCCTGGCAGTCCAGCTGGACCGCGTTCTACTGGGGCTGGTGGATTGCGTGGGCCCCCTTTGTCGGCATGTTCATCGCGCGCATCTCCAAGGGCCGCACGATCCGTGAATTCGTGCTCGGTGTTCTGCTGGTGCCCTCCCTGCTCGGCATGCTCTGGCTCACCGTGTTTGGCGGGACTGCCATGAACCTGGAGCTGTTCGGTGGCGGCGGCGTAGTGGAAGCGGTCAATCAGGATGTCACCATGGCGCTCTACAAGACGGTGGAACTGCTGCACTGGGAGACCTTCGGCTGGATTGCCAAGGGTGTGCTGACCCTGCTTATCTGCACCTACTTCATCACCTCCAGCGACTCGGGCACGCTCGTGATTACGACGCTGCTCTCCATCGGCGACCAGGATCCCCCGGTGCTGCACCGCGCCATCTGGGGACTGGGGCAGGGGCTGGTCGCGGCCATTCTGCTGGTCTCCGGCGGGCTTGCCGCCCTGCAGGCCGCCAGCATCATCGCCGCGCTGCCCTTCTCGGTCATCATGCTGGCCATGTGCTATTCCCTGATGCAGGGGCTCAAACAGGAGAGCCAGCACCAGTTCGAATACAGGCAGAAGCTCAAGCGCCATCCGGGGTCGGTCAATCTGAGCCTGATGGATCGCATCGGTCCGGGCTGATGACATGACAGGTTCGGTCAAACGAAAGGGGAACCTCGCGGTTCCCCTTTTTCATGCCTGTTCGGCGGTCGTTAGCTACAGCATCTGCTTGAGTCGATAGAGCAGGTCAAGGGCCTGTCGCGGGGTCAGCTCGTCCGGGCGTACTGCTGCCAGCTCCTCCACCACAGGATGGGGTTGCGGGGCGAGAGTGACCGGAGCCGGACGGCTTTCGCCGGCGGCCACCGGAGTGGCACTCTCCAGCTCGTGCAGTTTGTGGCGGGCCTGGTGGATCACCGATTTCGGCACCCCGGCCAGCGCCGCTACCTGCAGGCCGTAGGATCGGCTGGCCGCACCTTCCTGCACCGCGTGCATGAAGGCGATGGTGTCGCCGTGCTCCACCGCATCCAGGTGGACGTTGGCTAGCCCGCTCATCAGCTCGGGCAGGCGGGTCAGCTCGAAGTAGTGGGTGGCGAACAGGGTGTAGGCGCCAATCTTGCTTGCCAGCTGCTCGGCGCAGGCCCAGGCCAGCGAGAGGCCGTCGTAGGTGCTGGTGCCGCGGCCAATCTCGTCCATCAGCACCAGACTGCGGGCGGTGGCGTTGTTGAGGATATTGGCAGTCTCGGTCATCTCCACCATAAAGGTGGAGCGGCCGGAGGCGAGATCATCCGACGCCCCGATGCGGGTGAAGATGCGGTCGATGGGGCCGATGCGGGCGCTGTCGGCGGGCACGAATGCGCCGATATGGGCCAGCAGAACGATGAGCGCAGTCTGGCGCATGTAAGTGGATTTACCGCCCATGTTGGGGCCGGTGATGATTAGCATCCGCCGCTCCCGCTCCAGCCGGATGGGGTTGGCGATAAAGGGGTCGGTCATCACCTGCTCCACCACCGGATGGCGGCCCGCTTCGATCAGGATCTGATCCTCATCGATAAGCGTCGGGCAGCGGTAGTCGAGGGTCTCTGCCCGCTCGGCCAGGTTGGCCAGCACGTCCAGCTCCGCCAGTGCGGCAGCAGACTCTTGCAGATCGCCAAGGTGGGGCAGCAGGGCGTCGAGCAGCTCTTCGTAGAGACGTTTTTCCAGCGCCAGCGCCTGGGCCTGGGCGGTGAGCACCTTGTCCTCGTACTTCTTCAGCTCATCGATGATGTAGCGCTCGTTGTTTTTCAGCGTCTGGCGGCGGATGTAGTGGGCCGGCACCAGGTGGCTGTTGGCGCGGCTCACCTCGATGTAGAAGCCGTGCACCTTGTTGTAGCCCACCTTGAGGGTGTTGATGCCGGTGAGCGCCTTCTCCCGCTCCTCGATGCGGGCCAGGCTGGCGGTGGCGCCATTGGCCAGATCCCGCAGCTCGTCCAGCTCCTGATTGAACCCTTCACGGATGACGCCGCCATCGCGGATGAGCACCGGCGGCACCTCCATCACGGCACGCTCCAGCAGGTCGAACAGTTCGGGGAAGGTGCTCGCCCGCTCGCGCAGCTGCTGCACCGCCTCGTGCTCGCTCTCCGCCAGCAGCCGCTGCAACTCGGGCAGCTGAGCGAAAGCCTGCCGCAGCCGGGTCAGATCGCGCGGGCGGGCCGAGCGCAGGGCGAGACGCGCCAGCACCCGCTCCACGTCACCGACCTGGCGCAGCAATCCGCCCAACTCGTCATAGAGGTTCTGCTCGATGAGCTCCTTGATGGTGCTCTGGCGACCTTTGAGGATCACCCGGTCGCGGATCGGCTGATGGATCCAGCGCTTGAGCAGCCGGCTGCCCATCGGCGTGGCGGTGCAATCGAGCACGGCGGAGAGGGTGTTGTCGTGGCCGCCAGCCAGATTCTGGGTCAGCTCCAGATTGCGGCGGGTGGCGGCATCCATGATGACCGCATGATCGGGCTGCTCCAGGCGCACGCTGCGAATGTGGGGCAGGGCGGTGCGCTGGGTGTCTTTCACGTACTGCATCAGGCAGCCGGCGGCGCACAGGGCGGTCTCGCTCTGCTCGACCCCAAAGCCCACCAGATCCTGGGTGCCGAACTGCTGGCACAAGAGCTTGCGGGCGGTGCCGAGCTCGAACTCCCACTCCGGGCGGCGACGCAGACCGCGGCGACCCTCGACATGGTGCAGGAAGGCGAACGATTCGGGGTAGAGCAGCTCCGCCGGATTGGTGCGTTGCAGCTCCGCCAGCAGGGTCTCTTCTTTCTCGAACTGGTTGATGAAGAAGCGACCGGAGCCGATGTCCATGGTGCCGTAACCGAAGCGGCGGCCATCGTGGTAGACGGCGGCGATCAGGTTGTCCTGCCGTTCGCTGAGCAGCGCCTCGTCGGAGACGGTACCCGGGGTGATGATGCGAATGACCTTGCGCTCCACGGGCCCCTTGCTGGTGGCTGGATCCCCCACCTGCTCGCAGATAGCGGCCGATTCGCCGAGCTGTACCAGCTTGGCGAGATACCCCTCGATGGCGTGATAGGGCACCCCGGCCATCGGGATGGGGCTGCCGGCCGACTGGCCGCGCTTGGTCAGGGAGATGTCGAGCAGCTGGGAGGCCTTGCGGGCGTCGTCGTAGAAGAGCTCGTAGAAGTCACCCATGCGATAGAACAGCAGGATCTCCGGGTTTTCGGCCTTGAGAGTCAGATACTGCTGCATCATGGGGGTGTGGGCGCTCAAGTTGGCGCCTGGCGCTTGGTATTGTGCTGTCATGTGCTATTCCAGAAGGTGCTCTTGCGGGCAAACGTCTGCCGTCATGGGTCTGAATCTGGGGGCCATTCTACATGCTCGAGGCAAGATGGTGAGGAGGAATCTCCGTCTTGGGGGCAAAGCCGGCATCCCGTCGCGGATCTGTGCATCCGGATGATGCTGACCAGAGTGGCCTGGGGGGAGCCTGGCCGAAAAGAGGCATGGGGGAGGAGAAATAGCATCCCCGCACGGATGCGGGGATGGGAGAGACGGGGAGAGTGTCGCCCTCAGTACATGGCCTCGCCGCCACTCAGCATCTCGTGCAGCTTGGCTTTCTGCTCGGGCGTCAGCACCCGGCTCACCTCGAAGAGGTAGTGGGCGCGATGGTAGCGGGCCTCGGCCTGTACGTCGCTGATGGTCTGCAACTGCTTCCTCGCCGCCACTTCATCCCATTTGCCGGACTTGATCATGTTGACGATGACGTCCTGGCCGATTGCGTCGAGCTTGATTGAGCTCAGCTCCCTGGTGGCCTGCTCGCGCAGCCCCTTGATCTGCTCCACCTGGGCGCTGGAGAGGTTCAGCTCCTGGGCCAGGGTGGTCTCGCTCTGCAGCTCGGCGGTGCCCTCGGTGGCAAAGGCATGGGTGGCGATACACATTGCGAGGGCTGTCATGGCGACGTTGAACGGATGCTTCATCCGGCTTTCTCCTTGGTCTGATGGGATGGAAACCGCATGCATGGCGGTGTTGGAACATGATAACGAGCAGCCATGTACTGGAGCTTAAGCGGCGACAACTTGCTGACGCAGTGGCCCCGGGGTCGGTTGCCCGAGGAGCGGGGCAACTGCATAATGAGCGCCATATTTCGCCTGGAAGATGCCGGAAGAGGACGCGATGATGGGACTTGAGGCAGAGATCTCCCGCTTATCCCGGGAATTGGGCGAGGCACTGCTGGCCAGAGGCTGGCTGGCCGCCACGGCGGAATCCTGCACCGGCGGCGGGGTTGCCACTGCCATCACGGATACTGCCGGCAGCTCGGCCTGGTTCGATCGCGGTTTCGTGACTTACACCAACGAAGCCAAACAGCAGATGCTCGGCGTCAGCATCGATAGCCTGTTGCGCCACGGTGCCGTCAGCGAACCCGTGGTGCTGGAGATGACCCGGGGCTGCCTGGCTCGCTCCGATGCGGGTATCTGCGTGGCCATCAGCGGTATCGCCGGGCCTGGTGGTGGCAGCGAGGAGAAACCGGTCGGCACTGTCTGGTTTGCCTGGGCAGATCGTACCGGTCGTCACCACTCCCTGCTCGCCCGTTTCGATGGGGATCGCCATCAGGTGCGCCAGCAGGCGGTCAGACAGGCCTTGTCCGGACTCCTGGCACTGCTCAAATAAATTGGGCTTGATACTGTATGCATAAACAGTATACTTAGCCCAACTTCACTTCTTACTCACGATTCCCAGCGGAGATTGGCATGGATCAGAACAAACAGAAGGCACTGGCGGCTGCGCTGGGCCAGATCGAAAAGCAGTTTGGCAAAGGCTCCATCATGCGTCTGGGCGACAGCAAGACCATGGATATCGAAGCCATCTCCACCGGCTCTCTCTCTCTGGACGTGGCGCTGGGGATCGGTGGTCTGCCGTGCGGTCGTATCGTCGAGATCTACGGTCCGGAATCGTCCGGTAAAACTACGCTGACCCTGCAGGTGATCGCCGAAGCCCAGAAGAAGGGCAAGACCTGTGCCTTCGTCGATGCGGAGCACGCACTGGATCCTATCTATGCCGCCAAGCTGGGCGTCAACGTCGACGACCTGCTCATCTCCCAGCCGGATACCGGTGAACAGGCACTGGAGATTTGCGACATGCTGGTGCGCTCCAATGCCGTCGACGTCATCATCGTCGACTCCGTGGCGGCCTTGACCCCGAAAGCGGAAATCGAAGGGGAGATGGGTGACTCCCACGTCGGCCTGCAGGCTCGTCTGATGTCCCAGGCGCTGCGTAAATTGACCGCCAACATCAAGAACGCCAACTGCCTGTGCATCTTCATCAACCAGATCCGGATGAAGATCGGTGTCATGTTCGGCAGCCCGGAGACCACTACCGGTGGTAACGCTCTGAAGTTCTACGCCTCTGTGCGCCTGGACATCCGTCGTACCGGCGCCATCAAGGAAGGTGACGAAGTGGTCGGTAACGAGACCCGCGTCAAGGTCGTCAAGAACAAGGTGGCGCCACCTTTCAAGCAGGCTGAATTCCAGATCTTCTATGGTGCCGGCATCTCCAAGGAGGGCGAGCTGGTGGACCTGGGCGTCAAGCACAAGCTGATCGATAAGGCGGGGGCCTGGTACAGCTACAACGGCGAGAAGATCGGCCAGGGCAAAGCCAACGTGATGAAGCTCTTCTCCGAAAACAAGGCACTGGCTGCCGAGGTGGAAGTGAAGCTGCGCGAGCTGCTGCTCTCCGGCGCCGCGCCGGTGGAGGAGAAGGCCACGGCTGCCGAATACGCCGAGTTTGAAGCCGAAAACGAACAAGAGTTCGAATAAGGAATGAGGAAAGGCCGGGTTGATACCCGGCCTTGTTGTTTATGGTGGATGAATCAGTGAACGAGCCGGGCGAGCCCGTCGAATTGACCTTTGAAGAGCTGGTCGTCGCCGCCCGCGCCTTTGCCATGCGTAGTCTTGCTCGCCGCGAAAGTGCGGAGTCCGAGCTGGCCAGACGCCTGCGTCAGAAGGGATTCGAGGAGGAGGTGGTCGCCGTTGTACTCGACCATTGCCGTGGCTATGGCTGGGTCAATGACGATCGTTACGGTGCCATGGCGGTGCGGGCCGGTGCGGCCAAAGGCCATGGTCCGCTCAGGATCCGCTTCGACCTGCGTCGCAAGGGGCTGGATGACACCCAGATCGAGGCGGCCCTGGATCAACCCGAGCTCGACTGGTTCGAACTGGCGCTTGCGTTGTTGTCGCGTCGGGCAAAGGCGACCGACTTTGCTGACTTCAAACTGCGCATGAAGTGGCTCAAATATCTGATGGGGCGTGGTTTTACCCAGGAGCAAGCCCGTTACGCCCTCTCAGCCATGCAAGGTGAGCAATAGTGGCGCGCCGAGGTTGGACCTATGGGCAGGATTTCCCTTGGCGTGCGGTGCGGCTGGTGGGGAATATCAGCCCTTCGCCGGGTCTGTCGATGGCGGCCCTGTGGTCGAGCGAGGCATCCTGAAGCCCCCCTGTTGTGACGTCCTTGCGGGTGCTGCTGCCAAACGCTGGCCCCTTGGGGGCTATTTCACCCGCCAAGGGTCCCCACGTTTTACTTTACCCTGCAGAAAACTTACATTAATGCGGTTAAAAGTCCGTATTCGAATCAAGCAGGATTTTCCATGTACATGTCCACGTCAGAGATTCGCGCTGCGTTTCTCGAGTATTTCCGCACCCAGGGACACCAGGTTGTCTCTTCCAGCTCGCTGGTACCGCACAACGATCCGACCCTGCTGTTCACCAACGCAGGGATGAACCAGTTCAAGGACGTGTTCCTTGGCGCCGACAAGCGTGCCTATCACCGTGCCACCACGGCCCAGCGTTGCGTGCGGGCTGGCGGCAAGCACAATGACCTGGAAAACGTCGGCTATACCGCCCGTCACCATACCTTCTTCGAGATGCTGGGCAACTTCAGCTTCGGTGACTACTTCAAACAGGACGCCATCCGGTTTGCATGGGAATTCCTGACCGGTACCCTCAAGCTGCCCAAAGAGCGCCTGCTGGTGACCGTCTACGCGACTGATGACGAAGCCTTCGACATCTGGGAAAAAGAGGTCGGCGTGCCGGCCGATCGCATCGTGCGCATCGGTGACAACAAGGGTGCTCCTTATGCATCCGACAACTTCTGGGCCATGGGCGATACCGGCCCATGCGGTCCCTGCACCGAGATCTTCTACGACCACGGCGATCACATCTGGGGTGGCCCTCCCGGTTCACCGGAAGAGGATGGCGACCGCTTCATCGAGATCTGGAACGTGGTCTTCATGCAGTTCAACCGTCAGGCTGACGGCACCATGGAGCCGCTGCCCCGTCCGTCCGTGGATACCGGCATGGGTCTGGAGCGTATCTCCGCCATCATGCAGGGGGTGCACTCCAACTATGAGATCGACATCTTCCAGGCGTTGATCAAGAAGGCGGCCGAGATTGTCGGCACCACGGATCTGAGCAACCAGTCCCTGCGCGTCATCGCGGACCACATCCGTTCCTGCGCCTTCCTGGTGGCTGACGGAGTCATGCCCTCCAATGAAGGTCGCGGCTACGTGCTGCGCCGCATCATCCGCCGCGCCGTGCGTCACGGCCGCAAGCTGGGTGCTACCGACGTCTTCTTCTACAAGCTGGCTGCCGAGCTGGCCGTGCAGATGAAGGATGTGGCGGCGGAACTGATCGCCCAGCTGCCGCTGGTCGAGCGAGTGCTGCGCATCGAGGAGGAGCAGTTCGTCCGCACGCTGGACAGAGGTCTGCTGCTGCTGGAAGACGTCCTGGCCAACCTCGGTGATGCCAAGGTTATCCCGGGTGAAGTGGTGTTCAAGCTCTATGACACTTACGGCTTCCCGGCCGACCTGACCGCCGATGTGGTGCGCGAGCGCGAGATCGGCATCGACGAAGAGGGCTTCAAGGCCGAGATGGAGAAGCAGCGCGCCCGCGCGAAAGAGGCTTCCAGTTTCGGCGTGAACTACAACGACGTGCTGAAGCTCGATTTCGAGACCCCCTTTACCGGTTACAAGCAGCTGAGCCAGAACACCCAGGTGGTCGGTATCTACAAGGATGGTGTCGAGGTCAATGGCCTCATCGCCGGTGAAGAGGCCGTGATCGTGCTGGCGGAGACCCCCTTCTATGCGGAGTCCGGCGGTCAGGTGGGTGACAGCGGCATCCTCAAGGTGGATGACGGCATCTTCGCCGTCACCGACACCCAGAAAGCGGGCAAGGCGATCATCCACAAGGGCTATCTGGAACTGGGTACCCTGGAGAAGGGAGCCGAGGTCGAGGCCGTGGTCGATGGCGATCGTCGTCAGGCCATCGCCCTTAACCACTCTGTGACTCACCTGCTGCACGCGGCCTTGCGCCAGGCGCTGGGTGAGCATGTGACCCAGAAAGGATCCCTGGTGGGCGCCGAGCGCATGCGCTTCGACTTCTCCCACTTCGAAGGGCTGACCATGGCGACCATTCGCCGGATCGAGGAGCTCGTCAACGCCCAGATCCGTGCCAACCACGAGGTGGCCACCCAGCTGATGGGGCTGGAAGAGGCCAAGTCAGCCGGTGCCATGGCGCTGTTTGGCGAGAAATATGAAGACGATGTGCGCGTGGTACGCATGGGCGACTACTCCACCGAGCTGTGCGGCGGTACTCATGCCAAGCGCACCGGTGACATCGGTTTCTTCAAGATCATTGCCGAGAGCGGCATCGCGGCTGGCGTGCGCCGTATCGAAGCGGTCACCGGCAAGAGCGCCATCGATCTGATGCACCAGCTGGGTGAACAGATCGAAGAGGCCGCTGCGCTGGTGAAGGGCGATCAGTTCTCCATCGCCGACAAGGTTCGCCAGGTACTGGACAAGGCCAAGATGATGGAGCGCGAGCTGGAACAGCTCAAAGCCAAGCTGGCGGCGCAGGCGGGTAACGACCTGCTGAGTCAGGTCATCGACATCAATGGCCAGAAGGTGCTGGTTGCCGCCCTGGAAGGGGTCGACCCCAAATCCCTGCGCGGCATGCTGGACGAGCTGAAGAACCAGATGAAATCCGGTGTCGTGCTGCTGGCAACCAGCAGTGATGGCAAGGTCAACCTGATCGCGGGCGTGACCAATGACCTGACCGGTAAGGTCAAAGCTGGTGAGCTGGTCAATCTGGTGGCCCAGCAGGTGGGTGGCAAGGGCGGTGGTCGTCCCGACATGGCACAGGCGGGTGGTACCCAGCCTGAGGCGGTGCCGGCGGCGCTGCAATCCGTTCACTCCTGGCTGGAAGAGCGCCTGTAAGCGGGCGAGGTGATCTGTGGCACTCTATGTACAGAAGTACGGTGGCACCTCGGTCGGCACGCTGGAGCGGATCGAGGCAGTTGCTGAGCGGGTTCAACTGACCCGTGCCCAGGGACATGACGTGGTGGTGGTGGTCTCCGCCATGTCGGGCGAAACCAACCGGTTGCTGGGCATGGCCCAGCAGCTGGACCAGGATGCCAACCGGCGCGAGATGGATGTGCTGATCTCCACCGGTGAGCAGGTCACCATTGCACTGCTGGCGATTGCGCTCAACAAGCGCGGTTGCCCCGCAGTCTCGATGACCGGCGATCAGGTCCGCATCCACACCGATTCCGCCTATGGCAAGGCGCGCATCACCCGTATCGACACCGAGCAGGTGGAAGCCGCACTCGGTGCCGGCAAGGTGGTAGTGATTGCCGGTTTCCAGGGGCGCGATGAGCATAATGCCATCACTACCCTGGGCCGAGGGGGTTCGGATACCACCGCGGTGGCCGTGGCTGCGGCCATCAAGGCCGATGAGTGCCAGATCTTTACCGATGTGGACGGAGTGTATACCACGGATCCGCGCATCGAGCCCAAGGCGCGTCGCCTCGATACCATCACCTTCGAGGAGATGCTCGAGATGGCGAGTCTCGGAGCCAAGGTGTTGCAGATCCGTTCGGTCGAGTTCGCGGGCAAGTACCGCGTGCCGCTAAGGGTGCTGTCGAGTTTCGTCGACGGAGAGGGAACCTTAATCACATATGGAGGTGAGAGGATGGAAGCACCCCTGGTATCCGGCATTGCGTTCAATCGCAACGAGGCCAGCCTGACCATTCTGGGTGTGCCGGACAGGCCGACCGTGGCCGCGCAGATCCTGAATCCGATCAGCGACGCCAACATAGATGTCGACATGATAGTGCAGAACACCATGGGGGATGGCACCGCCGATTTCACCTTCACGGTGAATCGCGATGATTATCGCCGGGCCCGCGCCTTGCTGGAGGAGACCGCCAGCGAGCTGGGGGCCGCCTGCGTGCAGGGCAACGGAGAGATCGCCAAGGTCTCCATCGTCGGGGTCGGCATGTGGAATCATCCTGGTGTAGCGCGCACCATGTTCAAGGTATTGGGTGAGGAAGGGATCAACATGCAGCTGATCTCCACCTCTGAAATCAAGATATCCGTGGTGATTGACGAGAAGTACCTGGAGCTGGCCGTGCGTTCGTTGCACTCGGCGTTCGGGTTGGATCAAGAGCCTCATGAGCAGCCCTTGGGAAACAATCCCTGATTGATTTAGTTTCAACCATTTACCATATCGGTATCTTTGTAAGATAATGGCGCATATCGATATAAATACAAAACAGGATACAGGAGCAAGCGAATGCTTATTTTGACTCGTCGTGTAGGGGAAACCCTGATGATTGGTGACGAAGTAACCGTTACCGTACTGGGCGTAAAAGGGAACCAGGTTCGTATCGGTGTGAATGCACCGAAAGAGGTTTCCGTACACCGCGAAGAGATCTACATGCGGATACAGGCCGAGAAAGTCCCGGGCCAACCGAATTTCTAAGCCATTTCATGGCTGCCTGAAGGCGACATCCCGGATGTCGCCTTTTGTTTTTTTGGGGCCTGCAAATCGGCCTGCAGAGCGCGTAACTACTGGGTAAGTGTCGATATTGCTTGAATATTCCACTCTTTGGCCAAATGCTGAGCGAACGCTCTGTTTTCTCCAAAAAAGTGTTTGACTAAAAATCCCTGTGAAGTATTATCAGCCCCGCAAACGGAGAGGTGGCCGAGAGGCTGAAGGCGCTCCCCTGCTAAGGGAGTATGCGGCTTATACCCGCATCGGGGGTTCGAATCCCCCCTTCTCCGCCATTTTGCGCCCGTAGCTCAGCTGGATAGAGTACCTGGCTACGAACCAGGTGGTCAGAGGTTCGAATCCTCTCGGGCGCACCATATTTGACTCTTAGAGTCATGTGTTGACCATCAGCAAGTCGGCACTAAAGAAGGCTTACTGTTGAGTAAGCTTTTTTTATCGTTTGAAAACAGGGCGCCCGTAGCTCAGCTGGATAGAGTACCTGGCTACGAACCAGGTGGTCAGAGGTTCGAATCCTCTCGGGCGCACCATTTCAAGCAATACAATGATTTATGAGCGCCCGTAGCTCAGCTGGATAGAGTACCTGGCTACGAACCAGGTGGTCAGAGGTTCGAATCCTCTCGGGCGCACCATGTTTCAAGCAGTGCAACAATTTATGAGCGCCCGTAGCTCAGCTGGATAGAGTACCTGGCTACGAACCAGGTGGTCAGAGGTTCGAATCCTCTCGGGCGCACCATATTTCAAGCAGTGCAACAAGTTGTGAGCGCCCGTAGCTCAGCTGGATAGAGTACCTGGCTACGAACCAGGTGGTCAGAGGTTCGAATCCTCTCGGGCGCACCATACAGACAGCCTCGACGTCAGTCGGGGCTGTTTTTTTATGGGCGATTTCCTCCTCCCCATCATGGGGTTGTCTCTCTCGTGTCCTTCTCCCTGACGCCCCCACGGGGGACGGTTCCCCCTGGCTGCACGTGCCCCCGGGTCACCACTCTCGACGTATCTTGTCTGGCAGGCTGCTGACGCATCCCATGGCCGTGCCTGTGGCGACCTGGGTGCCCGTACCATAACGCGCACTATGCTGTGTGGGGCTGGCGCCCTCTGGCGGTCTGCTGTGGCGTTTGGCGGGCAATAAAAAAGGATGCCGCGGCATCCTTTCATGTCTTCGTTGAGAGAATCAGCTTTTCAGCCACTTGCGGATGCGGTTGGCATCCCCGACAGGGGTGCGTTTGCCCACCGAGTTGAGCAGTACGATGGCGAGCTCCTGACGATCCGGTTTGGCACGCATCAGCAGGCAGCGGCCCGCTTCGTCGGTATAGCCTGTCTTGGAGAGGCGTACATCCCAGTCCGGGTTCTTCACCAGGGGGTTGGTATTGTTGAACATCAGGCTGTAGGCCGGCTTGCGAAAGCGCATCTCCCTGCTGGTGTCCTGGGTGAATTCACGGATCAGCGGCTGTCGATAGGCCGCAGAGAGGAGCTTGGCCAGATCCTGGGCGGTGGAGACGTTGCGGGTGGAGAGACCGGTGGAGTCATAGTAGCGGGTGTTGCGCATGCCGAGCTGTCTGGCCTTGTTGTTCATGGCGCGGATGAAGGCCTGGCGACCCCCCGGGTAGTGGCGGGCAAGCGCCGAGGCCATGCGGTTCTCGGAGGACATCAGCGCCAGATGCAGGGCGTCGCGGCGGCTGACCTGGGTGCCCATGCGCACCCGTGAATAGGTGTGCTTGATGTTGTCCCTGTCGTTCTGATCAATGGTCAGGGTCTGATTGAGGTTCTGGCGGGCATCCAGCACCACCAGCGCCGTCATCAGCTTGGTGAGGGAGGCGATGGGGCGCACCCGGGTGGGGTTTTTCTGATACAGGGTCTTGCCGGTGTTGACGTCCATCACCAGGGCACTGCCCGACTTGAGCTGCAGCTTGGCCGGGTCGGGGGTCGCCAGGGCTGTCTGCGAACCCAGCAGTCCCATCAATCCACCTACCAGCGCGATTGCGCGAATCCAACACCCCATACAACCAACTCCATCCACAGCGAAAAAAGGCGCTAGATTCACTCATTTTTGCCCCTGCTTTACAAGAGCGAGCTGGGGGAATTCGCCACTATTTTCCATAAAAAAGGGCCGCCTGTGGGCGACCCTGTGGTTTGTCTCACTCTCTGGAGATGCGGGGCTTGCGTCTGCTCCACCAGCGCCAGACCAGAGCGATGAGGCCGCCCACCAGCAGCACGACCGGCAGGTAGAGAATGACGCTGAGAAATTGGGACTCATACTGCGCGGCCAGCTTGGTGTGGCTCAGGTAGTAACCCAGCCCGACCAGGGGGCAGATCCACATGATGGAGCTGATCAGGTTGACCACCAGGAAGCGCCCCTGGGGGATCTCGTTGGCGCCGACGATATAGGGGTAGGCGGTACGCACGAAGGCGATGTAGCGGGCGGTGATCAGGGTGATGATGCCGTACTTGTTGAGCAGGTAGTGCACCTTCTCCTTGTGCTTGTCATCGAGGTGGGACATCAGCCTGTGATACATCCGGGTGTGGCCGAGGAAACGCCCCTGCATGTAGCCAAGCCAGGTACCGACGAAGGTCGCCATGATCAGCAGCGGGACCACCGCCATCGGCAACACCCCCTGATAGATCAGCACGCCGGTCAGGATCAGCAGGGTATCCCCTGGCAGGAAGGCAGTGGGGATAAAGCCATTCTCGAGCACCAGGAAGGTCAGCAGGACGACATAGACCATGAAGACCATCTTGGGATCAGAGAGTGTCGCCAGATCCTGATGCATAAAGGCGTGAGCCAGGTGGTAAAACTGCTCCATACATGCAAACTCCGCAGGTTAGCTGGGTTGGTCGGTCAAGGGCATGGCAAGTACCTTGTCGATGCGCAGGCCGTCCATATCCACGATTTCCAGTTGCCACTGTTCCAGGGTGACCAGGTCTCCGGTCTGGGGAAGGCGGCCAAGGAGCAGCATGATAAGCCCTCCAAGGGTGTGATAGTGATGTTTTTCTTCTTCCGGCAGACGAACCAGCTCCAGACAGTCCTTCAATTCTGGCAGTGGAATGAGGCCGTCGAGCAGCCAGCTGCCGTCGGCGCGCTGGAAGGCCCAGTTGTCCTCCCCATCTTCCTGCTGGAAGTCGCCGGCCAGGGTTTCCAGCAGATCCTGCTGGGTGACCAGCCCCTGCAGCTCGCCATATTCGTCCACCACCAGCACCATGTGCTCGGAGTGGGTACGGAAGTGGTTGAGCAGCTCCAGGCCGTTGAGGGTCTCCGGCAGCAGGCTGCCGTCCTGGGTCAGCGCCGCCAGATCGATGGGCTCTCCCTTGATGTAGGCGTGCAGCACCTTGCTGACGTTGAGGATGCCGACGAGATCCGACAGGCTGCCGTCACAGACAGGGAAGAAGCTGTGGCGATACTCCACCAGACGTTGGAGGTTCACTTCCAGTGGCAGTGACAGGTCCAGATAGCGGATGTCGCTGCGCGGCACCATCAGGGAGGCCAGGCTGCGTTCGTCGAGGCGGAACACGTTGCGCAACATAGTGTGCTCATGGTCCTCGATCACCCCCGCTTCGGAGCCCTCCACCAGCATGGCGTGGATCTCCTCCTGAGTGACGTTGTTGCTGCTGCGCTGATCGACCCGCAGCAGCCGCAGGCTGGCGTTGGTGGAGGCGGAGAGCAACCAGACGAAGGGACGGGTCAGGGTCGCCAGCCAGAGCATGGGGCGGGCTACCAGACAGGCGATGCGCTCGGCGCTGAGCTGTCCGAGGCGTTTGGGCACGAGCTCCCCTACCACGATGGAGAGATAGGTGACCAGCACGACCACGATGACGGTGGCGAGCAGGCTGCTGCTCTTGGGGGAGAGCCCCCACTCCTGCAGCCAGAGAGCGAAGGGCTGGGCCAGCAGGGACTCGCCATAGATACCGTTGAGCAGACCGATGCTGGTGATGCCGATCTGCACGGCGGAGAGGAAATGGGTCGGATCTTCCCCGAGCTTGAGGGCGATGGCGGCGGAGCGGCTCCCTTCGCTCGCCATTTTGGCGAGGCGTGCCTTGCGTGCCGTCACGATGGCGATTTCCGACATGGCGAAGACGCCATTGAGCAAAATCAATCCAAACAGGATCAATATTTCCATACTGCAGCAGCACTCCCGATAGAAAAGACCGCTGGCAGTGTAATGAATTTGCGGGCTCTGCGCTTGTGAAAGGAGGTGATTTGGCTCGTGAATTTTTGAATATCGTCCCGGCGGGAGGGATAAAACTGCGGGGCAGGAGAGGGAGAACTGAACCCCTGACATGAAAAAGCCCCCGATAAACGGGGGCTTGTCATGTTGCGCTGTGGCTTAGAGCGCGGCGATCTCGGCCTGCTGGGCTTCCAGCTTGGTCAGCTGGAGACGGTAATCTTCCAGCTTCTCGCGCTCCTTGATGATGACCGCTTCCGGCGCCTTGGCGACGAAGGCTTCGTTGCCGAGCTTGCCTTCGATGCGGCCGCACTCGCCCACCAGACGGGCCACCTCTTTGGCCAGGCGGGCCAGTTCGGCTTCCTTGTCGATGAGACCGGCCATCGGGATCATCAGCTCGGTGGCACCGATCAATTTCTTGACCGACAGCGGGGCGGTTTCACCTGCGCCAAGCACGCGGATGGATTCCAGACGGGCCAGGGATTTGAGGAAGGCCTCGTTGCCCTGGGCGCGCTGGGCATCCTTGGCATCGCACTGGAGCAGCACGTTGAGGAGCACGCTCGGGGCCACGTTCATCTCGGCGCGGATGTTGCGGATGCTGACGATGAACTCCTTCACCCACTCCTGATCCGCCATCGCGGCTTCGTCCACCTTGGCGGCGTCGAATTCCGGGAAAGCCTGAATCATGATGGTGTCGGCGTGTACGCCAGCCAGCGGGGCGACCGATTTCCAGATGGTCTCGGTGATGAACGGGATGATCGGGTGAGCCAGGCGCAGCAGGGTCTCGAGGACGCTGACAAGGGTGTGGCGGGCAGCGCGCTGCTCGGCCTCGGAACCCTTGGTCAGTATCGGCTTGGTCAGCTCCAGATACCAGTCACAGAACTGGTTCCAGATAAATTCGTACAACACGCCTGCCGCGATGTCGAAGCGGTAGGTATCGAGGGCGGTGCGGAAGTCACGGATGGCCACTTGCAGCTGGGACTGGATCCAGCGATCCGCCAGGCTGAACTGCATCTCGCCACCGGCAAAGCCGCAATCCTGATCTTCGGTGTTCATCAGCACGTAGCGGGAGGCGTTCCACAACTTGTTGCAGAAGTTGTTGTAGCCATCCAGACGCTTCATGTCCCAGTTGATGTCACGACCGGTAGAGGCCAGCGCCGCCAGGGTGAAGCGCAGGGCGTCGGTGCCGTGGGCCTCGATCCCTTCCGGGAACTGCTTGGCGGTGCGCTTGGCGATCTTCTCGGCCATCTGCGGCTGCATCATGTTGCCGGTGCGCTTCTCCAGCAGGTCTTCCAGGGAGATGCCGTCGATCATGTCGAGGGGATCCAGCACGTTGCCCTTGGACTTGGACATCTTCTGGCCTTCTTCGTCACGGATGAGGCCGGTGATGTAGACGGTCTTGAATGGGACTTGCGGCTGGCCGTTCTCGTCCTTGATGAAGTGCATGGTCATCATGATCATCCGGGCAATCCAGAAGAAGATGATGTCGAAGCCGCTCATCAGCACGTCGGTCGGGTGGAAGGTCTTGAGCGCCTCGGTGTTGTTCGGCCAGCCCAGGGTGGAGAAGGTCCACAGGGCGGAGCTGAACCAGGTGTCGAGCACGTCTTCGTCCTGACGCAGCACGGTCACGGACGGGATGCTGTGCTTGGCGCGCACTTCCTCTTCGTTGCGGCCCACGTAGACGTTGCCGGCATCGTCATACCAGGCCGGGATGCGGTGACCCCACCACAGCTGACGGGAGACGCACCAGTCCTGAATGTCGCGCATCCAGGAGAAGTACATGTTTTCGTACTGCTTCGGCACGAACTGGATGCGGCCATCTTCCACCGCCTCGATGGCGGTCTTGGCCATGGGGGCCACGCGGACGTACCACTGGTCGGTCAGCATGGGCTCGATGGGCACGCCGCCGCGATCGCCGTACGGCTGTTGCAGCACATGATCCTTGATCTCGGCCAGGAGGCCCAGCTCGTCCAGCTTGGCGACGATGGCCTTGCGGGCGGCGAAGCGCTCCATCCCGGCGAACTCGGTCGGCAGGGCTGCGTCATAGGCGGTGCTCGGGTTGCCATTGGTATCGACCACTTCGGCCTCGGCACGCACGTGGGCGTCCAGGGTGAAGATGTTGATCATCGGCAGGTTGTGGCGCTTGCCCACTTCGTTGTCGTTGAAGTCGTGGGCCGGGGTGATCTTCACGCAGCCGGTGCCCTTCTCCATGTCGGCATGTTCGTCGGCAACGATGGGGATCAGACGGTTCACCAGCGGCAGCAGGATGTGCTGGCCGATCAGCGCCTTGTAGCGGGGGTCTTCCGGGTTCACGGCCACGGCGGTATCACCCAGCATGGTTTCCGGACGGGTGGTGGCGACGATCAGGTGATCCTGGCCTTCGGCGGTCTTGGCGCCGTTGGCCAGCGGGTAGCGAAGGTGCCACATGTGGCCCTTGATCTCGCGGTTTTCCACTTCCAGGTCGGAGATGGCGGTGTTGAGCTTGGGATCCCAGTTCACCAGACGCTTGCCGCGGTACATCAGGCCGTCTTCGTACAGGCGCACGAACACTTCCTGGACGGCGGCGGAGAGGCCCTCATCCATGGTGAAGCGTTCGCGCTCCCAGTCCACGGAGTCACCCAGACGGCGCATCTGACGGGTGATGGTGCCACCGGACTCTTCCTTCCACTGCCAGATCTTGTCGATGAAGGCTTCCCGGCCGTAATCGTGGCGGGTCTTGCCCTCTTCGGCGGCGATCTTGCGCTCAACCACCATCTGGGTGGCGATACCGGCGTGGTCGGTACCCGCCTGCCACAGGGTGTTCTTGCCCTGCATGCGGTTGTAGCGGATCAGGGTGTCCATCAGGGTCTGCTGGAAGGCGTGGCCCATGTGCAGGCTGCCGGTGACGTTCGGCGGCGGGATCATGATGCAGAAGGAGTCTTTGCTGGTGTCGCCGTGGGGCTTGAAGTAACCCTGGGCTTCCCAGTGCTGGTAGAGCGCCTGTTCGATGGCGTTGTGATTAAAAGTCTTTTCCATGGTCTCGCCGTATTCTGGATGGATGGATTCTGGTGTTGATTCGTCGTGGATCGAGGGTGGCACAGTCAGGGCTGCGCCGGATCCGGTGCGGCAAGGACGGGCTGATCCCTCATCTCGAGGGTATGGCCCGCCTGGCGATAGTGCTTGTAGCGCTCGCGGGCTTGCTGCTTTTGCGTTTCGTCAGTGGGGACAAAATCTACCACTTGAGCGAAGTGTCCTGCAAACAAAGGTGTCTGCCGGGCCAGGTTGATGAGGCAGGCATAGCGCCGCCGTGGCGGCTGATGGCCTATCTCCACCGGGGCCTGACCGCTCTCCCCCTGCAACTGGTGCGGCACGAAGCGATCGGGCGGCAACTGCCACAACAGCTCGTCCAGACGCAGGGCCTGGGCCTCGTCCTCACACAGCAGAAAGAGGTGGCCTGCGCTCCAGCCATCGGCCGCAAGCTGGCAGGCGAGGCGCTCGACGGCGGAGGCATCCGCATCATCGGGCTGGCTCATCAGGTAAAAGGTCACTTGGCTCATCAGGTCGGTCCCGTTTGGCTGTGACGGACAGCGATTGGCCGTCTTCGGGAGCCGCGTCTGGCACGGACTTCCCGGATTCTCTCAATGAAACAAGGAAGAGGCAGGCCTCTTCCTTGTGATACAGGGTAACGCCTTCTCGCATCGCTTTTCGAGTCGATGGGGAAGGGGATCACTCCTTGTCTTCGACGTCCGCCACGCCGGCCCGGTTGAGCAGGAACTGGGTCAGCAGGGGCACAGGACGGCCGGTGGAACCCTTCTCCTTGCCGCTCTTCCAGGCGGTCCCTGCGATATCCAGGTGGGCCCAGTTGTACTTCTTGGTGAAGCGCGACAGGAAGGCGGCGGCAGTGATGGTACCGGCCGGACGGCCACCGATGTTGGCCATGTCCGCGAACGGGCTTTCCAGCTGCTCCTGATACTCGTCGAACAGGGGCAGGCGCCAGGCGCGATCGCCGGCCTGTTCGGAGGCGTTGAGCAGCTCGTGGGCCAGGGGGTTGTGGTTCGCCAAGAGGCCAGAGGTATGGTGGCCAAGGGCGATGATGCAGGCACCGGTCAGGGTCGCTACGTCGATCACGGTCTCGGGATCGTAGCGGTCCACATAGGTGAGGGCATCGCACAACACCAGGCGGCCTTCGGCGTCGGTGTTGAGCACCTCGACGGTCTGGCCGGACATGGTAGTGAGGATGTCACCAGGGCGGTAGGCGTTGCCCCCCGGCATGTTCTCGCAGCCCGCCAGCACGCCGATGACGTTGATGGGCAGCTGCAACTGGGCCAGGGCGTGCATGGTGCCGAGCACGGAGGCGGCGCCACCCATGTCGTACTTCATCTCGTCCATTCCGTCTGCCGGCTTGATGGAGATGCCGCCGGAGTCGAAGGTCAGCCCCTTGCCCACCAGCACGATGGGCTTGGCGTCGGCGTTGCCCTTGTACTCGATGATGGCCATCATGGCTTCGTTCTCGGAGCCGCGGGCCACTGCCAGGTAGGAGTTCATGCCGAGCTCGGCCATCTCCTGCTCCCCCACCACCCTGGTGGTGATGTTGTCATAGGCATCCGCCAGACGGCGGGCCTGGGAGGCGAGGTAGGCGGGATTGCAGACGTTGGGCGGCATGTTCGCCACGTCGCGGCAGATGCGCACCCCTTTCGCCACGGCCAGGCCGTGGTTGATGGCGCGCTCGCCTATGGTCAGTTCCCGACGCGTCGGCACGTTGAAGACCAGCTTGCGCAGCGGACGGCGCGGTTCGGCCTTGTTGGTCTTGAACTGATCGAAGCTGTAGAGGCCCGCCTTGGTGGTTTCCACCGCCTGACGCACCTTCCAGTAGGTATCCCGACCCTTGACGTGCAGCTCGGTCAGGAAGCAGACCGCTTCCATGGAGCCGGTTTCGTTCAGGGTGGTGATGGTCTTGTTGATGATCTGCTTGTACTGGCGCTCGTCGAGTTCGCGCTCCTTGCCGCACCCGACCAGCAGTACGCGCTCGCTGAGCACGCCCGGTACTTGATGCAGCAGCAGCATCTGGCCCGGTTTCCCTTCCAGGTCGCCACGGCGCAGCAGCGAGCTGAGGTAGCCGTCGCTGATCTTGTCCAGCTGTTCGGCAACCGGAGAGAGGCGGCGGGGCTCAAAAACGCCGACCACGACGCAGGCACTGCGTTGCTTCTCAGGACTGCCACTCTTTACACTGAACTCCATGGAATCTCCTACATCCTAAAGACAAAAGGCACCATTTATTGAATAATGCGGTGCTTGTTGGGGTATCAGAGGCGGAGCGAACAGTCACAGGCTCCGCAGTTCAAACTGGTAAAAATCCAATATAGGGCCCTATTTTTCAGGCATTCGACTAAAAACACAAGTTTACTTGGGAATGACTGTGATCGTTTTCCGATATTTGTTCAGGGAGACCCTGAAAACCCAGCTGGCGGTGCTGTTCGTGCTGCTGCTTATCTTCGTCAGCCAGCAATTTATCCAGATCATTGGCGATGCCGCCGATGGTGAGGTGCCGACGCGCCTGGTATCCACCCTCCTGCTGCTCAACCTGCCGAATATGGCGTTGTTGATGCTGCCTATCAGTCTGTTTTTAGCCATTCTGTTTGCTCACGGCCGTTTGTACGCGGAAAGCGAGATGACGGTGATGCACGCGGTGGGTTTCAGTCACCGTTTCATCATGGGCAGCGCTCTGGTGCTGGCTTTGCTGACCTCCGCCGTCGCGGCGTTCAACACCGGCTGGGTCGCCCCCCAGGCCAAGGAGCGGGAGTACCAGGTGATCGACGAGTTCAAGGCCGATCCCGGTATCTCTTTCCTGCAGGCCGGCCGCTTCATGGAGCTCGACAAGGGGCGCCTGGTGGCCTACATCCAGGATCTGAACGACAAGGGGTCGGAGTTGCAGAAAATCTTCGTGCTGCAACGGGCCGAGGGGGGCTCACCCCCGTCAGTGGTGGTGGCCAACGAGGGGCAGGTGACCGCCGACAGCAACGGCTTGCAGTGGCTGACCCTGAAGGATGGCTCGCGCTACGAGGGACATTTCACCGGCAAGCAGTTCCAGGTCTCGGAGTTCCGTGAATACAGCCTGGTGATCCGCCAGCAGGAGATGGAGCGATCCAACCGCAAGGCGGCGGCCAAGCCGACCCTGGCATTGCTCGGCACCCAGGACAATCAGCTGATGGCCGAATTGCAGTGGCGCCTGTCGCTGCCCCTCTCCATCCTGGTGCTCACCTTCCTGGTGGTGCCGATGGCGCGGGTCAATCCCCGTCAGGGGCGTTACGCCAAGCTGCTGCCGGCCATCCTGCTCTATCTCTCCTATTTCCTGCTGCTCAGTGCCGCCCGGTCGGCCATCGACAGCGGGCGTCTGCCCCACTGGCCCGGGATGTTCCTGGTGCCCCTGGTCTATCTGCTGCTGATAGGGTTGCCTCTCAACCTGCAGGGCACCAGCTGGTGGAACGGGGTAAAAGGGCAATTGTTCAAGAGAAAGTCAGCGTGATGCTGCAACCTGGGAGTCTCTGCTGATGTTCGGCATTCTCGATAGATACATAGGCAGGGTCATCTTCATGTCGATCCTGCTGTGCGAGCTGACCCTGGTCGGGCTGGCCGCGCTCATCAAGTACGTGGAGCAGTTGAAGGCGGTCGGGGAAGGCAACTACGACATGCTCAACGCCCTCTACTACGTGCTGCTCTCCATGCCCAAGGAGGCGGTGCTCTTCTTCCCCCTGGCTGCCCTGCTCGGTGGCCTCATCGGTCTGGGCCAGCTCGCGACCAGCTCCGAGCTGGTGGTGATGCAGGCGGCGGGACGCTCCAAGATCAGCATCGTCATGGCGGCGCTCAAGACCGCCATTCCCCTGATGCTGCTGGTGGGGCTGATGGGAGAGTACGTCGCACCGGCCGCCAAGCGGATGGCGGATGACATCAAGGCGGGGGCCATGTCGGAAGGGCGACTCACGGTCTCGGCCTACGGGGTATGGGCACGGGATGGCAACAACTTCGTCAACATCAACGGGGTGCGCAACGATGGCGCCCTGACCGGTATCACCCTCTATCGCTTCACTCCGTCCCGCAACCTGATCGACGTGGTGCAGGCGAAGGAGGGGGTGTTCGAGGATCACCACTGGCTGCTGAAACAGGTGCACATCACCCGGTTTGACGATCCCACCCGGATCCAGGACGAAGAGCATGCCCAGATGGCCTGGCAATCCGAGCTGACCCCCAAGCAGCTAGGGGTGGTCAGCATCGATCCCGAGAACCTGCCCATCTCGGGGCTGCGGGACTACATCGGTTATCTGGATGCCAACAAGCAGGATGCCGGACGCTACAAGCTGGAGATGTGGCGCAAGCTGCTCTCACCGCTCTCCGTGGTGGCCATGATACTGCTCGCCTCCTCCTTCATCTTCGGTCCGCTGCGCTCGGTGAGCATGGGGGCGCGGATGCTGATGGGGATCATGACCGGCTTCGCGGTCTATGTGAGCGACAGGGTGTTCGGCCCGGTCAGCCTGGTCTATGCGGTCCCGCCCATCCTCGCGGCCATCGCACCCAGCCTGCTGTTTGGCGGCATCTCCTTCTATATCCTGAGCCGCAAGCAGTAGCGGCCTGAAGGACGGCGGGCTGCTGACAAAAGGCGGCCATTGCTCTCGATGCACCGCTTCCGTCAAGGTTCTGAGCTGCAAGCAGTCAGTTCTGGTCAGCAAAAAGGGCACCTCGGGGTGCCCTTTTTCGTTGCCGCCTTGGGATCAGCGATTGAGCTGCTCCAGGTTTTCCGCCTTGCCGAGCACCACCACCTCGCACTCGGCCCAGATGTCCTGGAAGGCGCGGGGGCGGGCGCGATTGAACACACACAGCAGGTTGCCCAGGCCAAAGGCCGAGGTGGCGAGCCGGATCAGGGCCTGGGTGACGCGAATGTTGCTGCCGTCCAGGTTCTGGATGCGCAGGCGCCAGGCCCGCATGCCGATGGTCTGGCCGGCACGGACCCAGAACCAGGTGTAGAAACCGCAGATGACGAAGGCCAGCCAGGCGCTGTAGAGGGGGCTGGTGAGCAGCCAGGCGGCATCCTTGCCCTCGGGAACGTGCGCCATGCCGGTGGCCAGCAGCAGGTGGGCCACACCCATCCCGATGAAGCCGGCGATGATCAGCAGGGCAATCACCACCAGATAGTCATAGAGCAGGGCGCCGAGACGGCGCAGCAGACCGGCGGACGGATGCCGGGGAGCAGGCTGGAGAGGGGAGGGGGTCTTGCGCTTGGCCATGATGATTATTCCATTAATATGATGCGGGCATTCTATGTAACTGGCCTGGCATCGGCAAGGCGTTGAATAAATGAGCAAACAACGGTGGGGGCAAGAAAAACACCTTGCATGGCCAAGCGCCATTCGTATAATCCCTCGCAGCTGCCCGGGTGGCGAAATCGGTAGACGCAGCGGATTCAAAATCCGCCGTTGCAAGACGTGTCGGTTCGAGTCCGACCCCGGGCACCATTATTAAACCCTGTTTGGTCAACAGGTTAACGTGGCAGATGCGGCGTTATGTCTCCTGAGTACTGCGGTTGAAAACCAAAACTTCGTGCAATTTCGTGCAAAGGGTTTCAACCATGGCAAACATTCAAAAAATCACCGGTAAGCGTGGCAGTAGCTATCGCGTACAGTTCATGAAAAATGGCCGTCGAATCGGTCAAACTTTCAAAACCAAAAAAGCCGCCGAAGCCTTTATGGCGCAGCTCATTGTTTACGATGACATAGCCGATGCTTTGACGCACTCCAGCCTTTCCACAATCCTCATTGATTCCGCAATAACCTCATTTCTCGACCAGTATAAAGGCCGTGATCGTTCGATCATCCAGCGTCTTGGCTGGTGGGCTGACCGCCTCAAGGGCAAGCCCGTCGGTAAGGTTTCTCGGCAGCACATCAAATCCGCTCTCGAGGCTCTCCAAAAAGATGAGAAAAGCCCAAGTACGCTCAACCGCTACAAAGCGGCCATTTCTTCCGTATTCCAATGGTTCAACGACAAGCACGACGTTAAGCACAACCCCGCCCGTGAAGTTCGCCAGCAGACCGAGGACAATGGCTGCACCCGCTTCTTATCTGATGATGAGCTGTCCCGCCTGCTGAAAGCTGCAAGTGCCAGTAAGTGGGAACGCCTGCATCTGCTTATCCACATGGCTATCGCCACCGGTGCCCGCAGGAGCGAGCTGATCAACCTGAAATGGGCGGACATCGATTTTCAACGGAAAACCGCTCGCCTTCCGCGTTCTAAGAATGAGGATCCGCGCATCTTGGCGCTGACTGCATCCGTCATTCAAGAGCTGATGCCGTTCCGTCAGGTGGGCGATGTCTACCTGTTCCCCCACACATCGCAGCTGCATGGTCCGTTTGAGCATTTCGATCATCACTGGAAAGCATGCCTTATCGAGGCCGCAATCACCGACTTCCGATTCCACGATTTGCGCCATACCTGCGCCTCCTTTCTTGCCATGAATGGTGCCACCCTGTTGGAGATTGCCAACCACTTGGGACACAAGACGCTGGCGATGGTTATGCGGTATGCCCACTTGTGTGTGGCCCATAAATCAGCCCTGACAGAACGTGTTTTTGGTGACATAACGAGCATTGAAAAATGAAAAAATACGAATACAACGATGAAAATGAGGACGAATTTCTACCGACCAAAAGATTCTTGGAGGACTGGCATAAGCAGGACCCGCGGCAACTGAATCGCCCCTACTTTCCTAGACACCTCAAGAGCCTCAAACTGAGGTCAATCAGGAGGTGTTATGAGCAAGCAGCAACGTTACACGGAAGAATTCAAACTGGCCGCCGTCAAGCAGGTGACTGAGC